>JAAUYH010196830.1_pt1 | contig 22343 bp, 22 predicted proteins | sample 7278061 | NCBI WGS metagenome assembly JAAUYH01 (sample SAMN14350203, study PRJNA611818) | marine sediment metagenome | isolation source: surface marine sediment (0.6m) | place: French Polynesia: Moorea | collected 2018-08 | reverse complement strand
GAAATGATGGTAACGTTTCCACTCTATGCGGTTTCCAATACCAATTAGAAATGTATGATAGAATACACGATAGAGATGGCCTAATGCAGGTTCTATTTAGGATATAAGCTGATACAGATGATTAATTGGCTTAGTAACTAATTCCGGCTGATATTAATTAGGCAGATAATTAATCAGTTGTCTTGGGAACTCATTGAAGTTCGAAATAATACTGCAACAGATTCAGCACCAAATCGTTTGAAAAGCCTTTCTTTATCAAAATCGCTCGTTTGTTGACCATAAGAGGCACAATTAGAACTAGGCATTCCACGTACTGTATCGAGTTTTATATTGTTATGAAGTTGTCGAGGAAATGTTGGATCGTATGAACAATATTGTTCGACGTAGAAATTTGAATGAAGCCCTCATTATCGAAATTTCAAGCAAAATAGAGCACCTGCAACAAAGGTGGACCTTTTGCTTTAATTTTTTAAAATTATCGTTCGTGCAGGGTCGTATATTTTGGGAATCTGTCGATAAATTACATTGATCTAGATATGCAGTATACTGAGTTACTTTCAAGCTGAACTCACATTGTACGATCAAACTTCGAGTATTGAATGTGACGAGATTGTCTAATATCCTACAGATCTGGAAATGTTTGCAAAAGAACTCGTTTCACATTTATCTTATGAACCACTGATTAGACAGATCAGACCTAGAGAATTAGCGTCGTCTCACGTGCACTATGAAATCATGAGCTATGCAAGCCACGAAGTTTGAGGAAAATTCAAAAAAACGCCATTGAGTCAACTCATCGAGTTCAGTGAGTGAACAATCGAATGTTGACATTTTGATTCTCGATCATAACAAGGTATTGCCTGCTTTTCATCGAAGACAAGTACAATTCTACAGTAAATGGAATCTCAGCCTACTTGGACTTTTGATTTGCTTTCATCAAACAACAAGGTACCATTACATCGTAATCAAAGAGCCCTCAACACAGGATGCTCTGTAAAGCGAGTCAATCTTACTAATCATCCAAAACAAAATACAAGGGGACTACCCACTTGTTCTCTAAATCATACTGCAATCGGATAATGCTTCAGGATATTCAAGTGCTGAAAACATTCAATTTATTTACCGAACGAACAGAGATCGACCGGAATATCTTCCTGCTGTCTGCTGGATAAATTCTGAAGCATAAAAAAGAAAAACTGAAATAGACTGGCATTTCTCATTTATCAGTCTGCTGTTTACAAAGTATCTCGAAGCCAGAAAGAATATGTCTACTGAGAAAGACCTATTTGCGGCTAGAAACACGACGGGGTCTTTCAGACACACAGTTGCTATTTCTCAATTAAATCTCTTTGGCATGAATCAACTCAAGAATATCCTAGTTTAGAACATCTACACCATTAACGCAAGTCCACGATGTTCCGTCGAAGAGGAGGAAATGTGTTGAATTAAGTCTTTCTTCTTCTCTTGAAACATGTGAAACGATTTGAGAAAACAAGAGGCCAAGCTTAGTTGATCAAAACATAGCTAATCTACATTGCTATGTGGAACTACGATTTTACTGTGTTCAACTTGTCACACAAAGCTTACATTGAAGAAACCGCGACTTCTAAAAATAAAAAGTGAGGAAGTCGAAAAAGCATTGATATAAGCTCTGGAGATAGTGAACAGAGAAAATCGGGTTATATTTCCAATCATGCTGAAGGATGTGTATTAAAAACGGCGCAAAAACCCTATTTCAGAAGCAATTGCGCAAAGATTGAAACTGATGTACGATTAACCGAAAATAGGAAAGCCTACAGGTGGTCGTCCGATACAGCGCATCAGGATTCGATGAACGGGATAGCCGAGCATAATTCGGAACTTCGATTGAAAATTTGTTCTACTCGAGTAGGTGGATTCTACTCTATTTCGCCCTAAACAATGAATAATATGTGTAATTCCAATGAAATAAAAGTAGAAGAAGCCAAGAGCATTTCCGATTTCCTCCACCATACATGACGTTCCTTGGTTGGCTATACGCTTGACCTCTTCTTGCAACAGCTTCCATGGCGCAATTCGTGCTCCTATTCGACTTACCCAAAATTCGAATTGCGCAGGCGCGTTCAGTAAAATTACAACTTGGACATCACCACCGCTTAATGGTCTGCGAAGTCTCATGGGTCCATGTGGACGACCCCTTACTATAATTCGTCGTCTGCCATTGTAATTGCCAACCTTGATGTGACTGTCGACGTCACTCCACGCTCCGTCCTCCAGTCGAACTAATTCCACTGAGTCGGCATTTCGAAAGTCAAGAAATGACTGTGGCACGTCCGTTGCATCTTCGTTCGCCCACTTCCAATAAATACGAGACGAAACAAAGGCGAGTGTCGGAGAAATGATCATAATATAAAAATGGAAATTGAACGTAAAGAATCCAATTCAGTTCTATAACGAATGATGCCGAGAGGCACCGGGGCTACACGACTCGAAGATGTGCATGCTCAAAACGATAAGATTATGCGCACCAGTAAACTGTACTGAACACCTATTCCCAAGCCATCCGTGCAATGAATTGTATGGAACTACATTATTGAGTATCGCTATTAAGCTGCACCGTTCCCAAATATTATGAAGGTGGATAGGTCGTTGCGCCATTGCGAGCAATGACATTCTAACCCAAGCAGGTCATTTTATTGCTGATGGCTGATCACTAGTCGGTTTTATTTCTAATATGGTATGATGAAAACATTACACTGGTGACGGGTAGTCAATAGTGTCAGCCTTGCTGACAGAACGACTGCAGCCCCCCACATGGGAGGCCGGGCTTTCAAATTGGAGCCGCTTCTGGGGAATTTGCAGTGCAATTAAGGCTTACACAACTGTAAAAGTACAAATGGTGCACGTGGAAATCTTGTCAATGGGAATGGTGAAATATCTCAGATTGGGGATAAATCATGGAAAGTTCAGGTTCAAGAACATATGTAGAAAACAGTCTGTATCTATCATTAACAGCAGAAATAAAACAAAAAGGAAATTGATAGGAGAGCGTGAAAAGAAACTAAATCAAATGACTAGAAGAGAAAAAAGAAATTTAAGAAGAATTGAATAAAAGGGAATAAGGGAAAATATTGGTCCAGATTTCCTTATTTCTGAGTTTCTACCATGAAAATGATCCAAAAAATAATACTCGGAAACTTAAGTTTTAAATAGCGTTATAATATTTAGGCTCACAATGAACATGGAAGTCCAGAGTAGATGATGTTTCTAACGAAAAAACGATTGTAATGCACGTCAATGGGCCTTTATCTTTATGTCTTAAAGATCTATGGTAATATCGTTCCATTTTTATTGGATTCCGTTTACTGATTAGAAATCGCCCGGTATTTTAGGTAGACAATCAAGGAAGAAACAGCTGTGTTACATGGCAAAACTTCTTCGTATGGAATTTTCAAGTGAACAGCTAAGGGTAAATTTGATTCGCCCGGAAAACTTTTATTTCTGCTTGTAGCTCATAAACCGTTTAAAGTCTTAGACTTCAATCACAACTCGGAAAATTCAGAATTTTGTAGGGCTTACGTTCAAGGCAGTGCTGATGGAACTATCATTTCTCAGAATTATTGAACCCTGACGCAATACTGAATAGCAATGTTTATTCCTGCTCTAATCAATATGGATTTCAATACGGACGATAGGTTGAATATGTATTGCAAAATATTTCCAGCTGTATGTGTGAATACCAAGCACACTCCTTAGACCTCGCAAATTCTGAACAGCATAGAACAGCTCATCTACATCAGAAAAAGATCTTGACAAAATTGTCGGACATTGCTTGACTTTGACTCACTCGTACTTTGACTGTCTTAACGCAAGCCAACATGATTCATACTGAGTAATGATGGATAGAAGGAACCGCTTCCATTCGCTGTTATGTAGTCGCAATTGTTCAAATGTGCTATTCTTGAGTCGTGCTACTTTATACTTAGGAGTATTAGTGAAGTAAAAGCATAAACGTACTCCTGTGAACAGTTCCCATCAATCATTGATGCTTCTACCACAATTTTACGTTCATTTCGGATGTTCCTAATGCCAAATCATCGACCTATCGCGAGGTAACCTCGTGATATGCAGAGTGTTCATAAAAAAGCGCCGATTTTCAAAACGTCATATTTCCTCCTAAGAAACGTAACAAAAAACTGCTAGTTGAAGCAGAAATAGAAGACAATAATGAATCAATTCAACAACAGTCTATGTAAGCTCGTCACCTTGCTTTCACTTTATAAATAATTTTCAAATATTTCGTAGGAAAAAATATGGAACCTATTCTCCGTGAAAGTTGGTTAGTAGTTCTTGAATTGTGAAGATCTAAATTATTTAGTCAGGATATTTTGCTTGTGTTCCGTTCAAATTACCAAAAGGTGTCTAAAAGTCGAGGAATGGATGTAGAAAGAGCGTAGTGCGTTGTATGGATATTAAGAAATATATATCGACTGTATTCCATTAGCTAGAGTTCATGCATAATAGAAGAATCTCCAAACTTGCTATTGAATAGTAAAAAGTTTAATGTCGTGAGAAATCTGGGAATCTCAGAAAAACACCGATTCACGTGGCAAACCGGGAATGAAAAATCCAGTATGCGATGAGTACTGTATCGATCTAATAGGGATAAAACATAGCCTATCTTTGAGTTAACAGAAAAATTTGCGTGTATAGTCCTATCGAGACCTTTGCAATTATAAATCAAAATTTGCTTCTAAAATTTTGTCGAACAAGATATTTCAGAACTGTTTCGTTCCACGAGAATAAGCAGAACGATACGGTAACCTGACACACGGAATATGTGCCTACGTGAGTTCGATATTTAATACGTCTGTAGTCTTGGAGAAGTGCATTTGAGAAGCAGAAAGAACTTGTATTTCAAAATCAGTGGGTTTTCGTGAAAACCCTCTAGCTTTATCAGCTAGGTCAATCGAAGTGTAACTCACACATCAACATTTTTAATTTTCGAAACTATTTTGGAGCAAAAGAATGATTGTTTCCTCATATTGTCATTTCTCACCCGCTTTTAGAGTATAAATCAACTATTAAACTCTGCACCATTATATGTTAATGTGAAATCCGTATTGCTTTAGGACTCGAACTGAAGTTCATTATTGCAATGAAGGATCTCTATACGTTGGTACTTCAAATTATTTCGCACCATCGTTGTTCACAATTAGCTTAGAATGCTCATTGAATTTCTTTGTTTGATAGGAAAGAAAACTTTCATTCCATGGCTTATGATTGTGCGGTAAGATCAGATGTCGGCAAAAGATGACGCTTTTCTAGTTCTACTTTTCAACAGAGTGTTGGCAAGCCATTTCAAATGGCATAGCATTATAGTGCATGCTTTAATATCTACAGAACTGCGCGTCGAACATTGCATCTCGACTCGCTCAGCAGTGACGAAAAAGCGGGGCTGATATGTTTCATTATCCCTGCCACCCATCCCACGCTGTTTTAGAGGTTGTTCACATGGCACTCCTATGGCGGAGCGTAAGAAGGTAAGATTGGAGGTGTATGGCAAATCGCTCTTCTGGCCAGGACACCATACCCGAACCTTAGCTAAGCATCAGATGTCGTGGAAGACATCAGAACACCGACACAGGCTCTTAAAAAACGCCGCAAAAATCCATTGCCTCACATTAACCACACGCCTCCTAATAGCACGTTATGACTAAAGGAGATTTTGCAATCAGTTTTGCAGGAGCTACAACCCTATCCAATAGATCACAAACTCGAGCCTTGAGATAGACAGGAGCACACGAAAATTATAAAAAAAAGTTTTTTGATGTGGCATTTCTGCTGTCAGGCATGCTTGTTGAAAGTATGCTGAGAGGTTAGCTTTTTACTTACATAGACGGATATTAGCTGGATGAAAATGTAAAATCGTTGTGCTAAAAATAGATTTTTTTGAATAGAGCTGGCTAAAGAATATTTCAAATCACGTCATGAAAGGTTAAATGCTTTGGTACCTTAATTTATTTGAATTGATTCAAAGTTCTACAAATACGCACGAGTGGCCATTGTTTATAGCTCAAAAACATTTTCCAAATGCATAAGTATGTAATAGCTGTAGTAATCGTAAGTACAATGTTGTCAGTTTTGTAACCTGTCGTCAACTTTCTCCATACTAGAGAGTAATTTTCGAATGGAAGAAGTGTGAAGGATAACTTATCAGAAAATGCAAATTATTCCTATTAATTTGTCTTTCATTGTTGCTTTATAGTCTACCAATTTAAGCAAGTGGCTAATTTTAGTTTTCTTCTTTACTTTTTCGTAACATCATTATTATTGTTCGCTTTACTGCGTCTAATATTAGTCTTCAAGGTATCACGAGGCAAGTCATAATATTTCTCAATCTCACTCTTCTTCAATCCAGCCTTGTAGATTCTAATAATGCGGTTTCTTAGATCTTCTAACACATGTCTTGACTCCGTTTTGCAACCCATGTCCACTTTGGTTTGGGAATATAAGAAATGTTTCGTCAAATCCGAGGCTTCAAACTTTGAATATGATAACATAAAATTTTATTAAATTCAAGAAGGTTCGAATTTTGCTATACTTCTGTGCATAATTAATCAATTCAATAAAATCTGAACCATTCATTCTCAATTCCCATTAGGCACTGAGTCAATCTACAATTCTTCAACCAATAGTACGGGTTAGGATAAAAACACAACTAATGTGCGATATCCTAGTGTACTGTTTATCATTTTTCAAACAGATTCGAAAACAATCGTATTATTGTTAGGGTATCTTGGAGGTCTGCATCAAAAAATAGTGTGAGACACACCACGTCTGCTTCAAAGCGCTGATGGCGAGGGGTGCCACGACCAAGCAAACTACTGGTGTACTAGAAGTAGATGTGTGATGTTCACATTTGTAAGTGTGCTAATAAGTGCTTCCGTTATAGAAGCGTCCGCCATCAACTTCCAACACCGATTCTCCTAGACCACTCTAAAATAACCAAAAATAAAAAGCTCTCTTATTACGCAGTCTGATGTGAGCGGAACACGAGCTCACGTTTTCCGACCATGCCGTTCGCGACAGGGCCATCTGAAGAAGCGCGCCTATTGCACGATGAAGAGCATGGTGAATATGGCGCCAGCGATGTTGTCACCAACAAAAACCAGTCAAGCGCGCAATCAACGCAAACAGAGACGCGCACAAGTTTTGTGTTCAGGCTGTCGGGGTCGATTCTATCCAGCCTTGTGTGGCTAAGCATGATATCCTTCTCCGTGTACATTTTCATGGTCTACTTGCTGACTGCGTTCAAGAGTGGGGTGAAGGCCTGGGGTCCACATTTCGCCTCGCCAAACTCACCTGTTTCCACGGCTGGCATCGGAATCCACTTTCTCGGCGGCTTCGTCCTCCTCGTTCTCGGCAACGTGCAGTTGCTGCCAAAGGTGCGCAGACGTTACCCAGGCGTGCATCGATGGCTGGGACGTGTGTACGCGGGCACGGCGGCGATAACCTCTCTTGGCGCGCTCAGCTACATTGTGTTGCACGGGTGCATTGGTGGCATTACGATGGATATCGGTTTCGGCATGTACGGCGTTGCGATGCTGGTGACGGCGTTCCAGACGGTGCGGCATGCGCGCGCCAGACACTTCGACGAGCATCGCGCCTGGGCGTTGCGTTTGTTCTCGCTAGGTGTCGCGTCGTGGTTGTACCGCCTCGACTATAGCGGGTGGACTCTAACGACTGGCGGAATCGGTCACCTGGATTCATTCAGGGGTGTGTTCGATAAGTTGATGGATTTCAGCTTCTTCGTGCCCAACTTGCTCTTTGTGGAGTTGATTCTAAGGATGGAGAAGCGAAAGCGTTCGGAGATGTTCGAAGGCGGGAGCGCGGTGTTATTTGCGGGGCTCTGTTTTTTTGTGGTGTATGCGACGTATCGGAATTGGGTGCTTCCGTTCCTGAGCCCCAATTTGGGGGGACCCGTCTTCTGAGGCAACTTGACTTTGTTGCGAGGGTTGTGGTGAGACTTTCGGCAGGGCAAATCGCGTGGATAGCGTTGCGCAGCGCGGTGGCCTTGCGAAATCGCTGCAGCCGCATCGCGATGCCGAGCAGCATGTGGTGCAAAATTGGTATGGATTCTCATTTCAATAACTTTGATTATGCATTAAAAGTGTATAGAAATCTCGTTAGTTTCGGCAAACGCTTTCAGGGTTCAGTAGTTTGTTCGTCTAACTCCTACATCACAGAAATAGGTGGGCGAGATGCAAAACTGTTGACAGAATAGTTCAGTAAAATAGAAGATACCAATTACTCTTGAATACGTTCTAGTAGTAGATCTTACTCCAGTAAACCATTTCCCATTGTTGTGATTATGTAATTCACCGATATCGCAATCAAAATGGTAACCAACGAGTTTCCTTCATTTTGTTGAACGGCGCTTTGCGTCTAAACGTGTAATGTAAATAAGTAGAAATAGGTTCTGCCGATACTCGAAAATGCATTATAAAATTTAGAGGTTGGTATTTCGGTTGGATTGATTTCAAAAAATATGCGACATAGAATTTGCATGAGCCCAAACTGGAAAAATGCTCCATCACAATCTAGAAGTTTTAGAGTATTCCATGGTAGCCTGAGCTGAGGATCCAAAAATAAGCAAGGTGAAATTAGACATAGGAGTATTTTCACAAACGAATTTGCGAATTTCATTCGAATGGTGGCAGTAAGAATGAATTATAAAAAGTTGATATCTAAGAATTTCATGGATCATTCAGAGGGAAGTACAAATTTAACTAGGTCCGCGGAACCGAACCAGAACTACAGGTTCAGCTGCCACCCCTTTCTACTTACTCGGTTTCGTTCGTTTCGTTTCGGATGTATTCGGAACCAGACAGAAACAGAATCAAAACATTTTAATAACGATTTCATTAAAAGATAAGAAATCAATAGTATAGTATGTTATACGCAGAATATGCTTTATAAAACTTTTAAAAATTCTGATGCCAGTCACACTTCTGCCATTTTCCTTAGAAGCACTTGGCTTGAACCCGTTCCGCATTAAAAATGCGGACTTCCGAAGAAAGCAATACAAGCGAAAGCATTTCTGTTTGTGAAATTATTTTCTACGTTGAGACTCAAAGTTCCGAAGAGCATATACTAAGCAACTCTAAGAGTATCATATAGAAGGAATTTCATTACCATGAGAATTCGGTAACAAATTTGAACACCGTACGATGATACAAATTTGAACAAATGTATCATTAACATAATGCAAGAGTTGAGGATTCAAGAAGTTTGTATCCATTAAAACAAGTAATGAATCTTGAATATGCGAGTGAAAGAAATGATTGAAGAATCCGTCTGAAAATTAGATCATTGCACTCGTTGTATCATACATCATTCTAACTTAACCTGGAAGGCGGTATATGGAGAAATGAAGTCCTCTTTTTCGAACTTAAGGAATGTTCTTAATTCAGTTAAGAAATATATTCGAAGAGGAGAAAGATTCGAAGTATTCAGAAATGGATAAATTTATTGAATTCTGAACGGCGTGAGCTCCATTTGATTATTCGTCGTTAGTGGAACTTTTTACGATTGAAGCGTCTCTGAGGGCTGAAACAATTAAAGCAATACTGTGTTCTGAAGATAAAATGTTGAAACAATTCAAAATTTACAAGGTAGAATATATAATTGCTGAAAAATTCACAGTCTCTTCAACATTTCTAGAGCAACAATCAATTAGAGCGCATTCGACTATGTCGAACTATTCATGACGACTCGAACTGTTGATAACTTAGAAGAGATTAGCATAGTAAGCTATCTATGCCCTGAATCTTCATTGAACTATAAAATGTCATCATATTTTGGTCTTGCAAACTTTCAATTAGCAAAGATATCTTGTGTATGTGATCCGCCTATTAAAGTTCTGGGTCTCAAAGGCTTAATATGTACATGAAATTTTTATGGCTTGCATTGTTGTTACTGGTCTACTATTTTTGGTGGAAATCAAAGAAAAAATGTTGGATTCTATCAATCCATACTACGAATGGCGAAATGAATGTCAGAATTCTTCTGAAACACTAATCACTACTTTGAAAATGAGAACACTGCAAGTTTTATGAAATTGTATCATTCTATGAAGAATGAACTGTCATAATATTTTTTATAACAAACTCTGAATTAGCAAGCTTATCTTCTATACTTAATCTGTGCTTTGAAATTTGGAGCCTCAAAGACAAAATATTAATTAGAAGGTTTTGTTCGATCCAACAGTGTTCCTTTTCAATCATTTTTGTTATGACCAAGAAGAAAAACTTATGTTTTAAGTCTACTATTTTCATACATGATGAATAATTAATTCCTGATGAAATGTTTTTATTCAACTAGCAATAATTCGAGAAGAATTTTTAAAGACTATGTATTAATCAGCTCAAAAGTAAATCCTAATTGATTTCGTCAAGTAGTAATTTAGCATGTGACGTTTATTCCACGCAAGCCTATTTGTTTACGAGCGTGTCTGCATTTTTATAAGCAAAATCAAATTGAATTAAAATAAACCGGCCAATTAAGGAATCAGCCACAGCACTGGTGCTGCTAAATATTGAAAAAACTTACATTAATATAGTACGATTCGCAAGATTGCATAAACAGCGGCCATTTCAAAGATTTCGCAAGTGTAACGCTTTGAATCATAAGAAACACGGAAAATAATGTTTGTGATAAATGTAGAAATACTATAGGATGCAGATCAATTCAGCCTTGTTTCACGCAATCAAGTTGATTTGATCGATGACATTCGCTCCGTCTTACCTGTTATGCTCAAATGATCATACCTTGCTCATACTTGCACGAATATCCGTTAATATTATGCCATTGATTAGCGAATTGCTATATCTCTCGAAACTTTCGTTAATGTATAATTTATTTTTCATACTTCTTAATTGGCAGGAACTTTCGCATCATTAATCAGACGAACAGTTTTATTTTTTTCGTTCCAAATTATCACATCAAAGTCAATCAAGGCTTCTAATGACCGTTTTTAAGGTTAGATAACGTATCCCTCTATCACTAAAAATGTTGTAAGTAGGCATTCTTTATCGTTGCTGATCTCCTCTCTTCTATTGTGACTGCATGTATTTATCGTTGCAGTTATTGAATGCTTTCCATGCTTTGATACAGTGCTAATATGTATTCATCAACTAATTCTGTCCCATGAATGATTCATAAATGGAATCAAACCACCTTCGACAAATCTGAAAGTCACAATTGGGAAAACATTTAGAACAGAAATCTCGATAATTTATACATCCTCACTTTGACACGTAAAGTGACATAGTTGATCCTGCTATATATATAATCTTTGCAGCCAAATATTCGGTGACTTCTGCGGAACGGGGTACAACTAACGATTTTCCAAGAACTTTTAGCATAATTTATGTAAAAGTAAACGAAGTCATCACAATGAATCACCGTGAGATATAACAGCTTCAAGTATCAGAAAGTCTGTGGAATCTACACTGGAGTGCTCGGAAACAGATTCACTATGTTGAAAAAGGTACTATATTGAGAGAAGACGATAAAGCTCTGCAAATAATCAAGGCTTGCGACATCCGAATACAGTAGATTTATTTGATTATCAAAAATCCGAGAACTCGGAGCGAAACAAAATGGAAACTGCGAACTGTAGAAAATCCTCAAATGGCCTAGAAAATGCAACGCATTGCTTATCGTAGGGATCAAGTATAGCTCGTCTCTGCACGCATTTGAAAACCATGTCATTAAGAATGAAAGATCTATTCGAGAAAGAAAATTACACGGACCAGCTCTGATCATTAAAAGATTTCTAAAGGAAAATGTAGAATCAAGCATATAATAATAGAATAAAACTCATTATCAACTATTGGATCGCTTCAATTTGTTAAATAGAATTCGTTTTTTGGATATAACTTCAGCATTCGCTGATAATTAATCTTATTTTATTTCTTGAACCTTCGAAGGCTCCACCTTTTCAAAGTAACAAAATTTTAATCTATTTCGATTCTTATTTGAAATATGAAAATTGAAGTTGAGTCGAGTTCAGCCATTCATTTTAACGCAATGCGTTCACCATTCTGTTTTGATTGTCTCTGGGAAATAATGTCATATTTTTGCAATCAGTCTTTATGTTGGAACTATTTCAATTCTGTTCCTAGCAACAAAATCATTACAAGCGACAAGAGGAACATCAATTAGTTCCATACTGTAGGATTTTGAATTTTCCTTCCCAAATGATAAACTTACCAGCCATTACAACTCCAAGTCTGTCTCATCACACACTTTGCTGCTTATACGAAATACTGTTACTTGAAAGGTTCCGATATTATGGCAAGGATTGGAGACAAAGATTAACCGATTTCGATATTTCGTAGGGCGTCGCCTTTCATCTTTTTTGCTTGTAAATTTCATGCTATACGGCCCTACAAAGTGATTCACCCATACATACTTAGTCTGATAACCTTTCAAAGATTTACAAACAAATTCATCTAAAGAAAATTTATCGAGTATAGAGAACAATTTTTTAGTTTTGCGGTCAAAATTCGAGATGTAACGTCATTCTCAGGAGGAAGTCTAAAGAAAGCAAGAAGGTAAGCCTGCATGTCCGTGTCCTGCAATAGTAGTGGAAAGTAATTTTCAGTCTGCCTTGAGTCGAATCATGGCATGTAAATCTTTGAATTGGAAAATGCAATAATCTAGAAATCTGTATTGTCCTGTAGAAGATCATAGTATTGCAGGTACTAACAAATAAAATAGATTAGAAAATAAACGCGCATTGTAGTTACTAGAAAACTTCATTGGCTTATGAAGAATAAGAGCAATAACCCAGAGCAGCTTAAGTGAATTTGAAAACAATCTTATCCTATGAGAATTCCATCAAAAATCAAAATATAAATTAAATAATTTGGTGCTTTTATAGTCTCCAAGTTTTTAATAGGCGAACATGTTCATCGGATATGACGAACGACAGAAGAGAAAAGAATAAATACAGGCTTCAAGCTCTTTTCGTTTTTTGCGATGGAAAGCTAACACAATGGCTTTGCTAATTCAAGCAATAAATCATAATCTACTATCATTGTTCTCGCAAAGTGATTACTCAATACTATATGCCACTTGTGAGTAAAAATATTGAAATTCAACTGATATGGGCCTGTAGATTTGTCATGGTCAACATGGTAAGATATGTGTGCAGTAAGAAGACAGTAGAGTTAAAACGATCGTGATTTATGGGAACAAATTGACCGTGTCCTGCAATTTATATGTGAGCGAAGCGTATTTTTGCAGGTTTTCACCAATTTCGCAGCGATTTGTTGGCTCGTGAATTCAGAATTCATTGGAATAGAATCGGCGAGTCATCTCCAGACTAAAAATCGAGTGTCGGTGAGATTGTAATGATTTACAAATAAAAATTGAACTTCGATTATGGAATTCGGCGCAATAGCGAACAAACTTGAAGAAACATTCGCACCATGTATTTTCTTCCGTAAATCTATTCCCTCGGCACTCATTTTTGTCCTTAAAAGGACAAAAAATCCACTGACTATAGAAATAATAGTGCCATTTAAGCCTTCTAATATTTTATAGCTCCTGAACGCAAGTGTGCAATGAAAGGCACTTCAAACCATCTCACTGTTCATCGACAGTTATTTGACAGTCTATTAGATTCCTTATCTTCCTCAATTGGCCTCTATTTAATAAATTATGTACTTCGTACCCCAAAATATTCTTTTCCAAAAAATTAGAGGAATTTTTGTGAGCTGTCTATACTACCTGCGATTTCTGCGATCCCATACTTCTACATGACCGACAAATTAAGTTCTATATTACTTCAAAATTTCTGACATATTTTCTAGTTCTTCCATAGTGACCCTACAGTACAAAAAAAGTTTGGCGCATGAAATAGTCAAGAAAACATATCGCAATATGCTGCAGTAATTCTATGGAAATAATCATATGGAGACGATTGACTGTTCTCCTTCAGATTAAGGAAATAAAATCGTACATAGGTAAATACGAAGACCATTAGCCAATGAAGTCAGAAACCGTGCATTGGCTTGGTTTATCCTGCTCTAGTTCGATATGCAAAAGGCAACTTATGCAATTGGGTCTTAAGTTTGAAAATTTTTGAAGTTAAATTTTCGTTTCCTGACCTCGCTGTGAGCAATTAGGAAATTCTCGGTTTCGAGGACCGATCATAAAAACCACATCTATGAACAATGCAGGAAAAATTTGTACTATATATCTGATTTATTACCAGATGATGAGCTCGCAGTAGGGTCAGACTTCAGATTGACGAAGTTAGCGTAGAACGAGATTTCTTTCGCAATAGTTTTACATGTGCGATGCGACTTGCCATCTTAGTCATTTTACTGCACTGAATCTTGTTTTTAGTGTCTCGAGTCATAAATATTTCTGAAACCTAACCCATAGGGGTGCGCAAGGCTTTCTAATACCCAAGAAATATATAGAGTGGATTATACGTTACTAATTTATTGGAAAGCACTTCAAATATAATCTGGACTCTCCGGAAGATAATTGTATCTCTGACTCAGCAGTGATGCAGAGAAGTCGGCAATTAGTGTCTACGAAAGTAGAACGTCGGGACGTCACGTTATGGATGATGCAACGGGTTGAAGAAGCAGGATCAGAACCAGCAATCGCGTCTCAAGCAATTGATTTCTTTTCATCAATCTTTCCAAACCGGAAAAATTCAGTCCTTGTACGGAACACGTACCGTAGAAAAGCGTCGAGGTGGTGGCGCCAACGCTATGTTTTCATTCAACAATTGTGCTCCATTGCGAACAGCCGGCTTTATATCACAACTACCAACGTTGAAGGTATCGGGAGGAAGCGATTTGCATTAAAAACCGTTAAAGGGCGGGGTAAGAAGTTAAAACCCTGGGTCACGTATGTTTATCAGTTTCTAGACGAAGAGTTTGAACGCCTATCTCAACTGGAAGTGAAGCTGAACAGCTCAATGTTACAAGATATCGCTATTACAGCATTACAGCTTCCAGAATCTCCAGTCCAAGCAATTGAAGTTAATCCTCTCACAGGTATAACTTACCTGAACCATATTTCATCACGGTTTATTGAGAGATATCGCGAAAGATCTAATATTGTAAGGCGTCGAATGTGCAGTAATAGAACTCGCAGTCTACAATTTAGAGAATGGACGGACAGACTGATCGCTTATCATTTAGGAAGTGTACGAAATCGTTTTCTGACCGGTGATTTACTCGAGGAATGGGCCGAAAATGCTGAGACGCATTTTTGCTATGACAATGATAATAGATATGTTCTGTCTAAGCGAGGATCTATTTCTTCTTACAAAGACTTTGTAAGTGGAACTGAAGGTTTCACTGTTGTATTGCGTTTGATTGGTGGTCCTAATGCTAGAATCGCATCTCCATTCTTTATTTTCAAGAATGAAAGCGGCAACTATCCTATCTTAGGTGTTCCGGATAATGCCCCTGGCTGCAGTTACAGAACACAGCGTAGAGGCTGAATGAGTCGAGAAATATTTGTGAAATGGTTGGAAGAACCACGGTCGATTACTGCAGCACCAGCAGGAATACCACGGCATTTGTTTTTAGATAACGCTGCTGGCCAATACGAGACACCGGAATCTTTGAATGCACTTCAACAAATCAATACTATAATTGAACGGCTGCCTACTAATGCAACCGAGAAAGTGCAGCCATTGGACTCTTTTATAATTTCCACTTTTAAAAGAATGTGGTGTGATGAATGGGATAAAGAGAAGAAAAGGCGGATAGAAGAATATGATTTCAGCACAGCATCAGGTAAGCTTCGCCACCCGCATAGACACTGGTACATGGAACTGGCGGTCCGCATCATCGATGAAATGAATAATTTGGTTGACGAAAACGGATACCTTTTCCAAGGAAAGCTATGATCAGAAATGGTTTATCATTAGACACCAACGGTGAGTGGCATGTAGAACAGCTCTATCCCCACTCACAAGAAATAGTAGCTTCTTATCCTGAAAACTTTAATAGAGAATTTCCTCTGCAGAATTTTAATGACGGTAATTGGTTCAGTCGACACTATCATTTTTTTCTGTATAGCTGCAAGAAAATCAAAACTCGTACTCAAGACTCGAGACACTAATTACAAGATTCAGTGTAGCCGTTAAAGTGTTCCAATAACTCGATTTAGAAACTATTTGGATTGCAAATAAGGTTTTCATCAGTTAAAATAATCAAGGCAAAGTTGTTTGCGCTAATAAAATACCCTTATTCAAAACTTGAATTTTTAGTGTTTTGAAAATGTATCACCGAGATTAATATCAGTGACAGAATGGAAGAATATTTCATGTTTAAGGTGTTCAATGCAACGCTAACATGTCTCTACTTCATCGGCTTCGAATACTTCATCTCTCCCGGACATTCAACTGCAACACTGAATCGATAACTTCTATGCCGAATATTCTCTAATGAAGAACATTAACAGAAGCTAGAACTAGCATTCCATTAACGTGAAGTTCGATTCATTGGAAGGGCCCCTGTATTTGGAGCATTTTGTGTGAACAGGTTTCAGGCAGTCTCTAAACTGAAATATATGTAGTACTGTGCAGAATACAGGAACAACCACTTTGTAAAACAGGTGAATGTGGCATTGAAAGTGAAGTGAAAGAGAAGTTAAGCCGTGGACATTATGGATGAGTATGCACTTGAATTGGTATGACACGAGAACGAGGACTATTAGTAGTGTATCTAATTATGCTTTGCTTGGCTCCTGCTGCAGATGAAGGATAACAAAGGCGAAGTTACTGTTCAGCAGACTCGTAGCTGAAAAGCGTAAACTCCATCAGAATAGGGAATTTATCGTACGTGATATACATTTTGCAAGAGAAAGTAATGCTAGTGGAAATCTATGACACCGTAGTCTGCATAGAGTAAGTGGGTGAGCACAAATTTGACTTGACTGTTTTACATTTCATCTCGTTAGAAATCGATTTTGACAGTGACTGTTTCTTCTTGCAGCTGTACTCTGAACTGTAAATATATAGTCCCGGCATTTCACCACTTTATTTTCTGAAATCTGATCCAAATCTTGCTCGGAATTCCCTCTTTGTATCATGATCCCAGCCCGTAAAACCCGAACACTTAACTAATGATACTCGTTACGAGAAGGATTCGACGCCTCGCCATTACTTGTTTTGCCTGTTTCCTTGTTTCGTTCACTTCGTTGGCGCTTTGCCAACGCTTCATCCTCCCTTCATTGATCTTCGTATACGTCGGCCAAGTCACACAATAAATCCTTAGTATCCGCGTTCTGTGAATTTTGACCATGCAAAAATTGCAGCATCCCTAGACTATCCTCTAGGAACTTGGCTGCCTGACTCAGAACCTTTCGCTTGTGATGTACAACACCTATACTCCATAACGACTTAGCAATGTCAGTATGAGGCTTGCCATGTCCGTGGATCGCTGAATACATTTCCAAACTCTGCTTGCACTTCTCCAACGCTTCACTCAGTTCACCCTGTAGTCGATAGACAATACCAAGGCTTTTGAGGGAAGCTGCTACGTCAGGATGGGGCTTGTCATGACCGTGTATCGCCAAATACATTTCCAAACTCTGCTTGTACATCTCCGACGCCTCATTCAGTTCACCCTGTCGTCGATAAACATTCCCTATATTTTTGAGGGAACCTGCTATGTCAGGATGAGATCTGTCGTACCCATGGATCGCTAGTTTCATTTCCAAGCTCTGCTTGTGCTTCTCTATCGCTTTTTCCAAGTCACTTCGTTCACAATAAACGATTCCCAGATTTTTGAGTGACCTTGCGATGGAAAGGTGCGGCTTGTTACGTCCATGAATCGCTCTGCTGATTTCCAGGCTTCGTTCTTGATGTTCCAGCGCCTTGTCCCGGTTACCAAGTCGCTGATACAAGTTCGCAATATTGTTGAGTGCAGTTGCGAATAGATTGCTAGAGTCATATCTAGGCTTTGCTCGTGTTTCTCCTGCGATTTTTCAAGTCTACCCAGTCGTCGATACACGTTCCCAAGATTATCGAGTGACATCGCGATAGCAGGATGGGGCTTCTCACGTCCATGGATCGCTAAAAACATTTCCAGACATTGTTCGTGCTTCTCCAATGCTTTGTCATATTTACGCAGTCCGTGATAAACACTCACAAGATAACTAAGTGACATCGCAATATCCGGATGGAGCTTGTTGTGACCATGTATCCTGAGTTTCATTTTCAGACTCTGCTTGTGTTTCTCCAACGACTTGTCAAGCTTTCCCACTCATCGGTACACATACCCTAGATTGTCGGCTGTCATTGCAATGTCAGGATGAGGCTTGCCATGTCCATGGATCGCTAGTTCCATTTCCAAACTCAGTTCGTGTGCCTCTAATGCTTTTTCCAGCTGACCCAGAATTCCATAGACAACTCCAAGATTCTTAAGTGCTCTTGCGATAATCGGATGTGGTTTGTGAGGTACGTAGATCGCTAGAATTATATCATGCTCTGATGATGCTTCTCTAATGCTTTTTCAGGTTTGCCGGTTCTAAGGTACACACTCCCGAAATAGTTGAGAAAAGCTGCCTTGTCAAGGTGAGGCCTGCCCTGTCTCTGGATCGCTGGTTCCATTTCCTGGATCTGTTGGTGCTTCTCCAACGCCTTGCCCAATTTACCAAGTTCATGATACACATTCCCGAGGTCATACAGCGAAGTTATGATGTCCGGATAGGGCGTGGCATGTTCATGGATTGCTAGATTCATCTTCAGGCTCTGCTCGTGCTTCGAAGCAGCTTCAATGAGCTTCCCATTTCTCGCGAGTGCTTTGCCCAGGAATAGTATGCCGAGGAAATGCTATGTTTCTCCTCGTTGCCCTTTTCCAACAAACGCCCGTTACAGATTCGCCTTAGGTTTGTCGGTGGTCGATGTTGCAAAATGCTTAACAAACTTTCCCACACCAGTATTTCTTCCTCTGCTTTACCCATGAACTCCATTGCCTTGCCACAGTATCGATGAATGTCTTCGAGTTTTGAAAGGTAAGGTATCTCAGCACCCTTCTCCGGAATTGCATATTCATGGACTAGCGCCAGAGCGTGTTCGGCGAATTTCTCGTGATTACTTCCGATTATGTCGGGGTGTACATCGAATGTCTTCTCCTCCTTACTGAGTTCTTTCGAGACAACTTCATGTGTTGAGGTTAGGGCGTGACTATACTATCCATTCCACAATGCTGAACCAAGTTTCATGTAGCTCACAATAAATTGCCGCACAGGCCGATGCATCCTGTACATCTTCCCTCCTTGCCAACGTTCTCCATCATCAAGACAAATCATTGACGCAGTGTGAACCAACTCATCGATCACAATTTCTTGAAATTCCAATCAACACTGCCCTCCTCAGATATTACGATTTCTTTCACAATCCCCTTCATTATCGCTTCTCCGATATTTCCAAGGCCTACAAATGCCATTGCTCGCAATACAGTGTACGCTCTCTCCGACAGTTGACTCACGATGATGTCCCAAGTCGACCAAATCGACCGCTGCAATTCTCGACCCCGTTTCACTTCCTCCTTGTTCTTCACAATATCTCGCATGTCCTCAATTCTGTTTGCATTCGTGAACATTGTCAGATATTCCGAGAAAAAACACTCGAATCGAGCTATGAACATCCCTGCTTTTTCCAGTGCAAGAGGTAAACCTCCAAGACCACAATCTCCCTTGTCTCCGCATAAATTCTTCAGCGGCAGATACTCATCCTCGTCGTCCTTCTCCAATTCCTTGATCACGTTCAGAACCTCCTTGTCGTCGGCATCTTCAGTCTCTTTCTTACGAATTTGTCGCCACAGTGCCACCATTGCATCTTCCGTGCAAAGTGGATTTAGAACAAATTTCTGATCCCTCTTCATTCTGTTACAAATGCGAGGCAAGCACTTCCGCGACGTCACCACAACCCACCCTTTTCCCTACATCCTTTCCGCCATCCCACATAATTCATTCACTATACCACTTATTGCCCTGTCATTCACATTATCCAGGCACAATAGCCACCGCCTTTTCTCTCACTTAACCTTCGTTTCAACGCTGCGACTACCAAGCTTGGATTGCGACGCTCTTTCTCGATCATCTTTTTGCGTATGAGTTTCTCCCCCAGCCCCGCGAGTGACTCAATCGCACGCGCCTTTCCACTTTTCAACGTCACCCAGAATACTTCTCGTGGTTCCTGCTCATCCTGCTCTGCTTGCTCTGCAAACGTAATTATTAATTCAGTCTTACCAACTCTTCCATCCCGTGCGACCACCGCACTCCCCCACTTCTCCAGTATGCCTCGTAGTCTGTTTAATTCCAAAGTACGGCCAGAAAAGAACGCTGAAGGGGACGGTCGCTCATGTTGCACTCCAACTTCCCAAATTTCGAGTTCGTCCTTGAACTGCTTCACGATTTCAGCCATCATACTTATCTTCGAAATGGTACCTGCAGTAACCACCCGATGTATTAAGTCTTCTAATTTCCTTTCCACTTCCTTCACGTTTCCGGCGTTGATGATTTGGCTTCCTCGTCCTCTCAATAATTGTGTCTCCGCCAAATCCATTGCGCCGACCGCGTGTTTGAATACAGCAAACACAAAATCGGTGTCCGTCCGAGTGACGCTCCGCGACGTTTTCATGATTTCCGTCATACTTTCCAATGTATACCGCAGTAGAAAGATAACTTGACGAGGCAAAACGAGTAGCACCTTACGCCCACGACTAGCTTCTGCACACATTGACACCGCTTGAGCGCCGAGTGCGACCAAATGGAAAATTGTGCTCGCACCAGCGACACATTTTGCTACATCGGCCACGACCTCGGCTGTTTCCGCCACACGCTCTGCCACTAACTTCGACAACGCCGCGCATTTCTCCACTGCAGCTGTGCCATGGGCAATAAGCTCGTCTGCAATAGGTAGTTTCTCCATTTGCACTTCATCCGTCCAAAACGAATGCGGTTCCGTGCCAGCACTGCTGGTAACGAATCCACGAAGAACGTTTTCGATTTGATCCACACGAAATGACGCCCCACGGGTGACAGCATCTTCGACCTCTTGTTGTAATAGCTTCCATGGCATGATTCGTGCTCTTATTTGGTTCAGCCAAATCTCAAACTGTTTGGATGTGCTCGCGACAATTTCAACCCGTACAATGCCACCAAGTAATGCGCTGTTCCGTCGTGCTACTCCATGCGGACGACCACATACCGTAATAAATGGTTGGCCATTGAGATTACCCACTTTGACATCCGCATCAGTATCACCCTATATTTCGTCATCTAGACGAACCAACGCTCTGTAAGGCAATGTTTGAATTCTATTAAAAACAATACCGCCGAACGGACATATGTACCATTCGACGGCGTCTCTCCGATCCACCATACGACCGCACACCACGCCCACCGCGCACCACCTGCCACCGCAAAGCGATTATGTTTCTTTCGACTTTTGGTTAAATCTAATATTTTCCGAGTGGATTTAAAGGAGGATTTGGAATATTTTGAGTTGAAATTCCATTTCGATTCTTGCGAAGCATGTGCAGAATCTTTTCGAGTTCCAAACAATTTTAAATCGGAAGATTACATATTAGAGATTCCAAATTTTGCCCCTGCTGTCATTGATTTCTAGTAAAAAAATTCTCGTTGAATTTCATTAAGTTTTCTGAAGAAAATTATAAAAAGGCCGAAACGTAAAGATTTGGAGGAAGACCGAGAGTGGCTTAGGGCTCCAAAAAATGAATTCGGCGAGAACAAGATAAGGCGAGAAATTTGCGTGCTGATCTTTCGAATTATAAGTCGCGAAAGCGAATTCAATGACGTGTGTATTTCTTTGTCGATCCTCACAACGATTATTGGAATTGTGGGGCAATGAACCATGTGTGTCAGTTTTGTTCTGCACTACAATTTCTTGGCGAAAGAAATTGACTAGTTGGTTCGACATTGTCTTCTCCTAAATTTCGTAACATTGTTCTGACGGCCAAGTTACTCCTCACTTTTTGATGCGCTGTTCGTCTTCGAAGTACTCAGCGATGTTTTGAACTTCTGAAGGGCAATTTCGTCCGATGAAATACGGTGAATTGTGTAGCTCATGTGGTCATGTTGTTCCGAAAATTTTACCTGCCTTTTCTGACCCTTCATTTCTGTTTCGCCAGCTACTAACTTCAAATTCAGCGGAATTAAATCACTTTCGAAAATACATACGACGCTACAATGTTGCTTTAGCGATGGCATCCATGAGAGCAGATTTTGTTGCTCGAGGTTCAGGAACCTCAAACTATACCCCTACAGTAACTGTTTATGGAAGGATG
>JAAUYH010055168.1_pt1 | contig 22345 bp, 19 predicted proteins | sample 7278061 | NCBI WGS metagenome assembly JAAUYH01 (sample SAMN14350203, study PRJNA611818) | marine sediment metagenome | isolation source: surface marine sediment (0.6m) | place: French Polynesia: Moorea | collected 2018-08 | reverse complement strand
GCCTACGTGCATTCAGTCCGATAGCTATGCCGACATCTACCCCTAATCTGGCCCCTCAAGTTCTTCTAATTGAAACTAACGATGAGGTGGCTCAGCATGTCAGAACGGATCTGAAGGAATCTGGCTATGACCCAATTGTGGTCAGCGACGCCAAATCAGGTCTGAAACAGGCTCAGTTACTGAATCCTGCCTTGATTGTGATTGACCGAATGCTGGCTGGGGAATCCGGACTATCCCTATGTAGTCATCTGCGGGCCTTAGGCAACCGCACCCCAGTGTTGTTAATGATGGCTCGGGATACATTAGATGATCGGATTGCTTGCTTGGAGGCAGGGGCTGACGATTATTTTCTCAAACCCTATCGGAGCGACGAATTTCTCAAGCTGGTGCAAATGTATCTTCAGCCCAGTGAGGCGGGATCTGAACAGCTCCGTTTTGGAGAACTGACGCTGGATTTGACCAATCGCACCGCCCTCCGGAATGGACGGGTAATTGGCTTGACTATGAAGGAGTTTGAGTTGCTCAAATACCTTATGGAGCATCCCAGAGAAGTGCTTACCCGAGAGCAAATCTTGGAAAATGTTTGGGGGTATGACTTTATGGGGGAATCCAACGTCATTGAGGTATATGTTCGGTATTTGCGGCTGAAGATTGATGGCAAGGATGATAAGCGCCTGATCCAAACAGTGCGAGGCGTAGGCTACGTCTTACGTGAGGCTTAGGAAAAAGTAAGTTTGCGACTAATCAAAATGAAACGGATGGGGCGGCTAATTTTGCTGGTCGATTATATTGGCCAAAGGGTTGATAAACGGAGTTGGACGCGGCGATGGAGCAAGTTCTGCGTGCTGTTCGGCATAGGGGTTTTGCTGGTGAGTTGCTCAACGCCAATGTCTCTATCCACTAGCAGTACAACGAGTATGACAGAGACTTTCGTCCTCGATGCTGGAGCGACTTCAGCGCCTCGGCAAACTGCTTTAGACGTCACTGAATCTCGTGAAAATCAAACTGATTTGGGTCAAGTGTTACCAATTTCCGCACAGACTGAGATCGGCGATCAGATCATCTTGCTAGAGGTGGCCGTCACCCCTCAAGAACAGGCTTTAGGGCTTATGTACCGAACTGAGTTGGCAGACAATCGAGGCATGCTGTTTCCATTTGTCCCCGCTCGTCCTGTCAGTTTCTGGATGTGGAATGTCCCGATTTCATTAGACATGATTTTCCTATTCCAGGGAGCTGTGGTAGATATCGCTGCCGATGTCCCGTCCTGTACAACGCGTCCATGCCCCGTCTATGGTCCCGAAAGACGGCAGTTAGTCGACCGGGTGATCGAACTGCGAGGCGGACGGGCAGCGGAGATTGGCATTCAAGTTGGGGATGTCATTACCATTAATCCTTTAGATCCTGCTGCGAGTCTGGCCGAGTAATGTTTGCCCGTCAGTTTTCAGGGGCTTAGGCAGGACAATTTAAATATTTTAAGTAGACGGTAGGGAGTAGGCAGTAGGCAGGGAGATTTTCCCGTCCGCCGCCGATTCTCTGCCGTCTACTGGAGAACGCTGCGCCCAAGACCCGATAAATTTATGAGGCCGTCTCTTAAATTTGGTTAAGTTTTATTTAAAATAAATTCACTGAGGGGGATGCGTATTCCCCTTGTGTCTGTTAACCTGGCTGGAACTGGTGATTTTTCCGCTCAAACGAGCAGAAGCATCAAGTGTATAGTCGGATTAGAAAACTTATAATCTGGCGGTCGATTCATCGGTTGTCGTTTATTTGGCTAATTTTGATGAATCAAAAAACTGCTTTCCTATTCCTTTGCGGAGAGTTTATCAGTCGGCAGAGGAGCTCTAGTTAGAATCGGTTGCATTAGATTCAGGGTAGCCAGCGAGATGAACAAAGTAATGCCCCCCAAAAAACACTTTAGTAATCAGTATTCAAAGCTGATTTATTTCCTTCAAGAAGAATTATCTGTTTCCCCCTCTTCTATAAACGTCGCCCTTAAACACTGTGAGCAGGATCCAGGTCCGCTGCCAATGATTCTCTGGCAATACGGATTGATTAGCTTAGAGCAGTTAGAGCAGATCTATGATTGGTTAGAGGCGGCTTAGCCATCGAGTCGCAACCATGAATCAGTTCATCACCTTAAAACGGTTACCTGCTGAACCGATTACCCCAGAAAGTTTTCGTCCTTTTGGCCAAGTGATTTTTCCCAGTCCTGATGGTGCTTCCTTCGGTCCTGAAGATGCTCAACTGCACCTTAAGAACGGAACGCCTCGCTTCTACATTATGCGACTGGAGAAAAAAGGTCGTCGATTTCATCAAATTACTCGCCATCGGCAATGCACCCAATGTTTGGGCTCTTTGGCGTCAAAAGAATGGCTGATTGCGGTCGCCCCCGCCAGTCAATCCAACCAACCTGACCCGAAGGCTATTCAAGCCTTCCAAATTCCCGGCGATTGTTTTATTAAGTTAGATAGGGGGACCTGGCATGCAGGCCCCTATTTTGATAGCCAGGAAATCGACTTTTACAATCTTGAGCTAAGCGACACCAATATCGTCGATCATCAAACCTGCAATCTGACTGCAGCCTTTGGTCTGGAGTACGAGATTGTTTAGTATTGATGTGTGATATGCTCTGTGACCGGTGCAAAACCGATGAAAAGCACTGAAGTTGGCGTCGTCCCCTTTACTTGCCGCTTTTCCAGTCTGACGATCTTTGCTAAGGATTCTGACAGGACAGCGCCTGATACTCTTCTGAAGGAGTCGCAACCCTTTTCGTTACAAGCCTCTGTGGAATTCGTCGGTTCCGGCGCGATCGCACTCCTCTGCCTAACCCCGTCTATCCAGGTAGACTTTTATGCTAAGTCCTGTGGTCGAGGGGGGACTGTCGATCTCGGTACGGCCGCTACGTCATCGGTTGTAAATCAAGCTATTTATACGCCGACTCTTGAGCTAGAGTCCCCCGCTGCTGTCGGTTTAGAAGCAAGAAGCCTCTATCAAATCAGCGCCTTGCTTCGAATCGGCGCCCCCGATTGCCCAGCCCTCATCTGCGGAGTGATTGAGGACTTGATGGTGGAAATCTACGACGCCTCAAAACTAGCGAAAAAATCGACCAAGTCAAAATCATCATTATCCAATCACTGACATGTCTTTTCCCTGGCGACAACCCGCCATCATTCAGCAAACCCAACGCCTGCTATATAGTTTTCGGCATTGGACCAAGCGTCCTCTCCTTGAACTGACCGGATCTCTGATTGAGCAATCCCAGCTTCTTTTTGACGCCGACTTTGTGGTTGTATCTCACGGAACAGAATCAGATCCCATCTTTAATTACGGCAATGGCAAAGCCCTGGAATTGTGGCGGCTAAGCTGGGATGAATTCATTCAAACCCCTTCTCGCAAAACGGCAGAACCGGTTGCTCAACCAGAGCGATCGCAGATGCTGTCAGAAGCCGCCAGCAAGGGGTTCATTAGTCATTACTCCGGTGTGCGCATTTCCAGTCAGGGCGAGCGCTTCAAAATTGATGACGGTATTATCTGGGAAGTGGTGGACGAAATGGGGCGACGCTACGGTCAAGCCGCCGTTTTTTCAAACTATGAGTTTCTATGAAATTTGGGCGATGGCGCCTAATCAGTGTTTAATGGCGACAGAATGCCGCTGACTCATTGAATAGGCTCGTGATCGACCTTCTACAACTGTTAATCTACGGTGTCGTGTTAGGCAGTATTTTGTCCCTCGGCGCCATTGGCGTATCGCTAACGTTTGGTATCCTCCGCTTCGCCAACTTCGCCCATGGGGATTTAATGGCCTTGGGGGCATATTTGGCCTTTACATTTGTCGTAATTCTGAAATGGCCCTTTTGGCTCAGCCTAGTCTTAGCCTGTGGGTCGACGGGGCTTATCGCGATTGGCGTGGATGGACTGGTGTTTCGCAATCTACGACGGCGGCCCCCGGTGATTCTCCTGATTTCCTCCTTTGGCGTCGCCCTCATCCTCCGCAGCCTAATCCAGTTAATTTGGGGAGGAGAGCAACAAGTTTACCGCCGGGGCATTCAGCGCTCGCTCACTTGGGCGGGCCTAAGCATCAAACCCGACCAAATCACCATTGTGCTGGGCGCGGTTATATTGGTCCTGGCGCTACATCTATTTCTCCAATACACCCGCACGGGTAAGGCTATGCGGGCGATGGCGGATAATGTTGATTTAGCCCAGGTGACCGGTATCAATACCGAGCAAATCGTCATGTGGACCTGGGTGTTGGGGGCAGTTATGGCCTGCGCCGCAGGGGTTTTTTTGGGATTAGACACGCGGCTGCACCCAACCATGGGCTGGCGATTACTGCTATCTATCTTTGCGGCGGCCATTCTGGGGGGGATTGGCAAACCCTACGGCGCGATTGCGGGGGGACTGTTATTGGGGGTGGCTTCAGAACTATCGACGCTGTTCATCTCACCGGCGTACAAGTCGGCAGTCGCCTTCGCCATCTTGGTCGTTATGTTGATTGTTAGACCGACGGGTTTAATGGGGGGGCGATAACGGTGCAGATTTCTGGTTTGATCAACTTCGCCATCTTTTTCCTCACCCTGTCCAGTATTTACGCCATTCTGTCGCTGGGACTCAACATCCAGTGGGGCTATGCCGGCATGTTGAATATTGGGGTGGGCGCTTTCTTCGCTGTGGGCGCCTATACTAGCGCCATTATCACTACCCCTGACAGCGCCAGCCGACTGGGCGGGCTGGATCTCCCCATTTGGATCGGGTTGTTGTCGGCGCCGATGATTGCAGGCGTCCTGGCCTTCTTGATTGGGATAATTACCTTGACGTTACGTTCGGACTACTTAGCGATCGCCACCATCGGCATTGCTGAAATTGTCCGCTTAGTCCTGAAAAATGAAGCCTGGTTGACTAACGGCGTGCGGGGGATTGCGGGCATTCCTAAGCCGCTAGAGGGAATTAACCCAGGGGTGGATGCGCTGCTATATCTGCTGCTGGTGCTCGCTATTTTGGCAGGGGTGTTTTGGTTGAGCGATCGCGCCTACCGTTCTCCCTGGGGTCGGGTCTTGAGGGCCATCCGCGAAGACGAGCAAGCCGCCCTCGCCGCCGGCAAAAGCGTATTGAAGTTCCGCCTACAAGCTTTTGTGCTGGGCTCAATGGCCATGGGGTTGGCGGGAGCCTTGTACGCCCATTTTGTTGCTTTTATCAGTCCCGAAGCCTTCCAACCCGAGTTCGCCACGTTTATTGTCTGGGTAATGCTGATTGCCGGCGGCAGCGGCAATACTCGCGGGGCAGTGCTGGGGGCTTTCGCCATTTGGGCGGTTTGGTCAGGCACCGAACTCCTCACCAATCTACTGCCCATCGCTTGGATATCCAGGGCCGGGGCCTTACGATTGCTCCTGATTGGCGTTCTTCTACAGGTGATTCTACTCACCCGCTCTGAGGGGATTTTGCCGGAGAAGCCGCCTAAGGGAATTGCGACAGGTGGGGGTCCGGATAGGGGCAGAAAATAGGAAATTGTATGGTGAACTTGGTTTTGCCTGCAGCGCTTTCTACCTGGATACTCGCCCCCAAATGATCCGCCAACTTCTTTACCAGGGCCAATCCTAATCCAGTTCCACCATATCGCCAGGGGTCGTTACTGGGAATTCGGTAGAACTTTTCAAAAATGTGAGGCAGTTCACTGGCCGCAATCTCCACCCCAGAATTACTCACCTGCAATTGCACCTTTTCAGGCGTGGCCATAGCAGATAGGGTAATCGTCTCTCTGGCTGGCGTATATTTACAAGCGTTATTGAGCAGTTCGGTCAAAATTCGCTCCAGGCTGGTTGGATCAATCGTCATCTTGGGCAAGTCAGCTGGAATATTGACCTGTAGACGTTGTTGTTGGCCATGGGCGCGCTCTAAGAAGGGGGCGATGATTGAGGGAAGCCAGGTTTTAAGGTCTATGGCGGTCAGCATTAACGGAACGGTTTCTTGATCCAGCCGCGACAGGTCCAGTAAATCATTAATCAAGCTGAGTTCCCGTTGACACTCCCGGTACAAAATTTGGAAATATCGAGTGACCTGGTTATTGGCTTCTCCCCCAATTGCGCCAGCCTGCTTCAGGATGATTTCGAGCATTTGAGTCGCCAGTTTAATGTTGGTCATAGGCGACCGTAATTCATGGGATACGGTGCTGAGAAAATCATCCTTGAGCTGATTCAACCGCTCCAATTCCTCCACCTGGTTTTGCGACGTTTGGTAAAGCCGGGCTTGACGTAGGGCGATTCCACATTGGTTGGCCACCTGCTGCACCAATCGAATCTCCAACTCACCAAAGACATGGTCCGGCTGATTGATTAACCACAAATCTCCCAAAACACCCTGGTCATCAAAGATTGAGCAGGCCAACATAGCAACCCGCCCCCGCACAGGATTGGGAACCAGAGAACAAAACTGGAAATATTCCCCCTGGAGTAGTGGTTGGTAAAGCTCAGGAAATTCGGCTAACTGTGCGATCCGACCTTGAGACGCAGGGATTGAGGCCGCATGTTCGTAATAGATAGTGGACGTCCCTCGGGTGTAGTCGTATAGCGCCGCATTACAACACCCGACACTCAACACTAGGGCCAGTTCCTCCACTGCTGCTTGTAAAATCTGATGTTCATCTAAGCTGTCACGGACCTTGTCGGTAATCCGTTTCAGAGTCGCTTCAAAATCCAGGGCTTGTTGCAGTTGGGCGGTGCGCTCTTGCACCTGATGTTCCAGATCGGTGTTGAATTGTTGCAGAACCGTTTCAGTTCTTTTGTACTCCGTCAGATCCTGGGAAATCACAAAAAACCCCAAAACCTCGCTGGTGTTATTGAAATGCGGAACATACTTGACGGCCATATAGCGCTCCTGCCCGTCCGCAAACCGCCAATTAATTTTGTAACTGACGGTTTGGCCAGATAAGGCCGCTTCCACATATTGCTGGATTTCGCCATATCCTGATGTCCCCATAAACTGCTGGACCGTTTGCCCTAAAATTTCCTCTACGGGGGACTTTGACCATTCCCCATACTGCTTATTCACAAACCGATAACGTTGTTGGGCGTCCACATAAGCCGCCTTCCCGGGCAAAGCATCTGCAATTAATTGAATTTGTCGGATTTTGTTATGCAAGGTTGCTTCTAATTGTCTGACTTCAGAACGGTCCTCGCAGAAAAAGACAATAGCTTCCCCGCTTAAATCATCGGTTAGAAGGCGGAGAGTTAGTCTGATCCAGAGGCTTTCCCCTTTCTTATCAAGTAAAGAAACATCTCCAATTGTCTGCTGCTCAACGCTAACTGAGCCATCGGCCAAATAGGTCTGAAGAGAACCGCGATCAGCCGCTGCAAACAGGCTAATTACCTCTTTCCCAAGCAGTTCTTGAGGGGAATAGCCAAGACGCTGACGTCCCATTTGGTTGAGATCGACAATGAGGCCGGATCTATCTGTGGTAATGCAAATGCAAGGAAGGTTGTCATAAAGGGCATCGTAGAGTTTCACCCTAACCTCCTCTTAGCATCAGACGATCAGCCCCTCAGTCGGGCCAATGAATGAGCGTCTGTAACACGCATTTAATGGGAACTGATGGACTAACTGATTTAGAGTCTGGGGAGCAATCCAGGCCATTTTAGCTGTTGGACTCAGTAACAACTTGACACAAAACAAAGAAACCCTGTGTTTCCCCTTTTTTATTCAGATGGGGAACATACTTAACTCCAAGAAGACGCTCTTTCCCATCTTCAAATGCTCCGGTAAATTCATAGCTGACTCGCTGGCCTGACAAGGCGAGTTCGATATATCCTTGAATACCCTGATAGATAGCTTCACCCATCAGATCTTTGATCGTTTTGCCAATAATTTGCATGGCCGGGACTTGATACCAATCTTCGTATTGCTTATTGATAAATTGATAACGCTGTTGAGCGTCAACGTAAGCCACTTTGCCCGGAAATTCGTTGGCAATCAGACTGAGATAATCGATTCCCTCCTGTAGGGCCGACTGCTGGCCAACTCCAGAAACTGCCGTCATACCAAACACTCCTGATTTTGCCAGCGAGAATTGCGATCACAGCTGTATTGCACCTGCCTTACTCTCGCATTATACTTCTTTAGCAGAATTGCAGCGGGATAAAAAAATAGTCGAAAAAAATCAGTCGCAAACCTCAAGTCAGTTTGGATTGCGAGAATATTGAAAGGTTTCTCTAAGGCATACGCCAAATTTCCACTAATCCGCCATCATGGCCATAGTCTCTACCGAGCAGTAGATGTTTTGCATCAGGGGTAAATTCGAAGAGACGGATAACCTGAAAAGGGATATCAGACTTATTCACTGCTTGGGGTTCTCCAATAACTTTTCCCGTCTGAACATCCCACAATATTAATGTTCCATGAACAGCTGAAGAATCTTCAGGAGAGGAAGAAAATTCATTTATTAAACCAGCCAACCTTTTGCCATCAGCGCTGATGGCAATCTGAAAAAATAGATTATTGTCAGAAATGAAATTGCTTTCTAAAGCATGGAGTTTCTTACCCGAGAGCGTATCAAACAAATTAATCTTGTTTGTTTGGCGATCATAAAAGACAAAGTTATTTCCTTCTGCTGTAAAGGATAGAATGCCTGTTCCTAGATTGGCGATTACTTGATTCGTGTCTATATCCCAAACTTGGACATCAGAAGCTTCTATGTAATTCCTCCCCTCTGGAGATTGAACCTTTTGATAATTTTCTGAGATTAAAATGTTAGGTTTAGGTGTGAAAGTTGCCGATGTAGCTTCTATCTCCTTGTGCTTAGCAGCCGTTCTTAGATCCCAAATCTCAATGCTATTAGGTTTAGGCGCCAAACCCCATCGACCATCGGCGCTAAAAAGTTGCATCCCTTTGTGAAAAAGCCCTGTAGAAATCGGGAATCGAGGATATTCAAAGAAATCACTTTCATTTAGCGTGGTGCTGGGAAAAGTTAATTTAAGGATTGGTTCATGACTCTTTAGATCCCAAATATTAAATTCAATAATCTCATTTATACTGCTTGATCCGATGTAGGGAGTATACCCAGCTAGGAATCGTTGATCGGGGCTTGAACTGAGGAAATAACTATTAGGAATACCTTGAGATTGAGGGACTTTGAAATTATCAAGAATTCTAGGTGCTTGCATCCTAGAAAGATCTATTATCTTAAGTTCTGAAGATAGTTGATCTGTGAAGATATGGGCATGTTGGTCATAAGTAATACCAAGGGCGTCAAAGTTTAATCTCATTTCATGAATTAATTTTCCTGATGCGATTTCCCAAGCTTTGAGCGAATTTCCGCCGCCGCCCGCTTCTAGAACAGATAGGAAGTAACTATCTTCACAATATTGGGGAAAATAAATCCCAACGCTTCACTTCTAATAACCATATCTGCACTAGTGGAAATGGTTTCAGAACTAATCGGCAAATCAGCTATTGGCTCATTATACGAATCAGCTATTGGTTCATTACACGAAATGGATAGGAAGCCAAGCAGAATAGAGCAGATTAAACTTTTTGACGAAAAGGCGTTCGGTTTATAAGTCATACTCCTGTCCATTTTAATTTGGCATTAGACAGAGATTTTAGGGGTGATTTGGGGAAAATAAAGTGGAAAATGAGCCTTGGAATTTGGGCGCATTCTAATCTGACAATTACAAACGGCAAGTCACTCAGAAATGCCCATTTCACTTTAGGCTGGACATTGCCGGGGAGTATCTAAGAAAAGCGAATGTAACTTGTCCAAATCATAACCTTCATCGAGTTTTATGACTTCAACCCGACTTAAGCAAGGATTGGCGGGCAATCAATTAGGGTTAACCTACCCTAGATTCTCTAGACAAAGTTGGCGGAAATGCTCGCCTCTGGATTCAAAATTTGGATATTGATCAAAACTGGCGCAGGCTGGTGAGAGCAACACCCCTTTAGCCTGATATTGTTTAGCTAACTCGGTGCTTCTAGATACCGCCCGCTCCATTGTTTCTGCAATTTCGTAAGTAGTATAGCCCGCTTGGTCTAGTCTTTTTGCAAAGGCGGCGGCGGCGGCGCCAATCAACAAGACTGCGGCGGCTTTGGCTTGGATTTGGTCTAGCCAAACGCTATCGTTACCGTCTTTTGCTTCACCGCCCGCAATCAGAATCGTTGGACCCGGGACGGACCGGAGGCCGACCTCAGCAGCATCGTAGTTGGTGGCTTTGCTGTCATTGATGAAATCAATGCCTTGCCACGTACAGATCAGCTCCAAACGATGGGGCACCCCTGGGAAATCAGTGATCGCTTGTACAATGGCATCCGTTTCAATTCCCGCTAACCTTGCAGTCGCTACCGCCATCAGCAGATTTTGCCGATTGTGATCGCCGACCATCCGGAGCGCCTTCACCTTGACTACCGGTTCACCTTGAAACATCACCCAGTCTGCCTCAATGTAGGCCGTCGGTTGAAGGGGCGCGATCGCAGTTTTTCCCTTCACACTGGTCCAATAGATGGGATCCCAGCGACTGGGAGCGGTGTTGCGTAAATGCGGATCATCCCCATTGATCACCGTGTGGGCGGCGCGGTCCATCAAGGACGCCTTAATGGTGAAATAGTTCTCCAGCGTTTTATGGCGGTTCAAGTGATCGGGGGTGAAAGTCGTCCATACCCCGATGCGGGGGGCCAGGGTGCTGGAGGACTCAATTTGGTAACTACTGAGTTCAGCAATCACCCAATCCGGCGGCGTTTTCGCCAAAGCTAGCTCGCAGGCGGCGAAGCCAATATTGCCGCAGGCGGGCGCATGGTAACCCGCCGCTTGAAAAATAGCCGCGGTCAACGCGGTGGTGGTGGTTTTGCCATTGGTGCCCGTAATCCCTACCCAAGGGCGATCTTTGAGGTGACGCCAGGCAAATTCCATCTCACCGATAGTTTCAATCCCCAAGTCTCTCGCTTTGACCAACGGTGGAATCGTCCAGGGAACCCCCGGACTGACCACCACCAAATTGAGTGAGTAATCGGGGGCGAAGTCATGTCCCAGCCGAACCGTCAGCCCTTCTTGCATCAGCGATCGCTGTTGTTGAACTAGAGAGGGGGAGGTATTGCGATCGCTGAGAACAACTTCCCAGCCTTCCCGTTGCAATAACCGGGCGGCGGCGATCCCCGATTTCCCCAAACCGATAACATGAACCCTACGCTGCATAGACTCGAGTCTTACTGTTTAACAATGGCGCCGAAATCGGCCAGAACCCGAGCGTGGTTGCGGAGAAGTCCCAACAGATTGAGGCGGTTGCGCCGAATATCGGGATTGTCATCCATCACCAACACACTCTCAGGGCCGTCAAAAAAGTGGCTGACCACCGGAGCCGCCTGTTCTAGACTCGCCACCAATTTGCGATAGTCTCGCTCGGTGCGGGCCGCCTGGGTTTGAGGGGCCAGTTGCTGGAGGGTGTCGTAGAAGGCCTGCTCAGACGGTTGCTGGAAGAGGGGGGGCTCCACCACGGTTGAGGGATCTAAGATATGGGTGTCCAAATCACCCTGGGCGGCGAGCCGTGAGGCTCGATTAACCGTTTCGTAGATCCGCGCTAGCGTGCCGTCTTCTCGGATCGCTTGCAGAAAAATGGCGCGATCGCCCGCATCCAACACATCCACCAGCGCCCGCTCGGCGTATTCCGGATCGTCTTCCCCCAACACTGCCTTCACCAGGTCATAATCAATCCCCTGCTCTTCTTGCAACAGAGTGCGGATTCGCTGCAGGAAAAAGTCATGGAGTTGGGTTTGCAAAGTCGCCGTCTCTTCCACTTTGGTTTCAGGGGAGGCGGCGAAATCCTCAATCACCGCTTGCAGGAGCTGCTGCAGATTAAGCGGCGAATTGGCCGCCCAAATGATATTGAGAATGGCGTTTGCGGCGCGGCGTAAGGCAAACGGATCAGAAGACCCCGTCGGGATCATGCCCAGGCTGAAGATGGCCACCAGGGTATCCAATCGATCCGCCATGCCGACCACCTGCCCTGCCAGGGTCTGAGGCAGCGCATCGCCAGCGCCGCGTGGGAGATAGTGTTCAAAGATGGCGGTGGACACTGCTTCTGGTTCGCCGCTGGACAGACTATATTTCTGTCCCATCACGCCCTGCAGTTCTGGAAATTCTCCCACCATCTGGGTCACCAGATCGGCCTTGCAAAGGAGGGCGGCCCGTTGAATCGTGGCGCGATCCCCTGCACTGAGCTGCAGTTGGTCTGCCATCCGATCGGCGATTGCGCAAAAGCGCTTTACCTTATCCCGTAACGAGCCCAATCGCTCTTCAAAGGTGACCGTTTCTAGCTTGGGGACGTAGTCTTCCAGGGGAATCGTTTGATCCGCATCGAAGAAGAATTTGCCGTCTGAAAGCCGCGCCCGGATCACTCGACCATTCCCCTCTGCAATGATGGTGGACTTGGCCGGATTGCCATTGGAAATTGTAATGAAATAGGGCAGTAACTCTGGAGAACTAGCGGATTTTCGCACCGGAAAGTAGCGCTGATGGCTCTCCATTTCCATGGTGATGACTTCCGGCGGCAGGACCAGGAATTCAGAGTCAAATTTGCCCACCACCGCCGTCGGCCATTCCACCAGTTGAGTCACCTCCGCCAATAACTCTGGCGAAATCACCGGATAGCCATTTACCGACTGGGCGGCTTCTTTGATTTGAGCGGCGATGCGCTCCGTCCGCTCCGCCGGTTCTACCAGGATATAGGCGTCCTCCAGGACCGAACGATAGTCATCCGCCTGCTCCAAGGCCACTGGCTCAGGATGCAGCACCCGATGCCCTTGGGAAATGCGATCGCTGACACAGCTGTCAGCCCCATTCTCCAAGGTGATCGGCAAAACCGCATCATCCAATAAACTCACTAGCCAGCGGATAGGACGCGGAAACCGCTTATCGCCATCCCCCCACCGCATGAACCGCTTTCCCTCCAGGTCTAAAATCCACTGGGGGATCCGTTCCGTCAGAATATCCGCCGCTGGCCGACCTGGAATCTGCTGCTGGACGAAGATAAAGGCCCCTTTCGGCGTTTCCCGGACCTCTAGATCCTCAACTGTTACCCCCCGAGATCGGGCAAATCCTTCCGCCGCCTTTGTGGGCTTACCTTTCTTAAATGCTTTATCGGCAGGCGGCCCCTTAAATTCCTCCTCGCGATCCGGCTGACGCTCTGGCAAACCCTTCACCAAAACCGCCAATCGTCTAGGCGTCCCATAAAATTCAACCGCTTCCGGGGTCAAAAATTGCTCCGTCAGCTCAGCCGCAATCCGAGATCGCCACTGCTCCAACGCCTCACCCACAAAACTTGCAGGCAGTTCCTCGGTACCAACTTCCAATAAAAATGTCGCCATAACCCCCGACAGGCCAACTGTTGACAGATCCCATACATTATCACAGCTATAGGGGAAAAGTGGGAGGAGGAAGTAGGGAGTGGAGGAGGAGAGGATGTCCTGGTCTCCCCCTTTCCCTATCCACCCTTAAGACGCTTTGGGGTTAGAGGCTTGAGTTGTCGTCTTCTTAGTTGAAGTCGTCTTTTTATCAGTAGTTGAGGCCTTAGTGGATTTAGCTTTAGTTGTCTTAGCCTTCGTTGTCTTAGCCTTTGTCGTTTTGGCTTTAGTTGTCTTAGCCTTAACCGTCTTCGTCTCTTCTTCTCCCTCGCTAGCCTTTGCCGCCGTCTTCTTCTTGGTCGCAGCGGTCGATTTAGAACCGCTGGTTGATTTAGTAGATTTCGTTGATTTACGGCTTGACTTTTTAGTGGACGCTTTGGCGGCTAGCAGTTCAATGGCTTTTTCCAAGGAGATGCTTTCGACGGTTTCGCCTTCAGGGATGGAGGCGTTAATTTTGCCGTGTTTAATATAGGCTCCATAGGGACCGTCGTAAACATTGACGGGTTCTTCATCCTCAGGGTGTTTGCCCAACTCCCGCAGCGGTTCAGCAGCTTTTTTACGACCGCCCCGTCCTTTTTTAGGCTGAGCCAGTAACTCTAGCGCTCGTTCTAGGGTAATGGTAAGGACATCATCGTCTCCCTTAATGGAGCGATAATCCTTCCCTTCCTTACCCTGGTCATGGACGACGTAGGGACCAAAGCGGCCTAAGCTGGCTTTGATTTTGGCTCCGGTTTCAGGATGGAGCCCCAATAACCGAGGCAGGGCCAATAGACCGACGGCAGCCTCTAAAGTGACGGTGTCGGGGGTCATGCCCTTAGGGAGCGAAGCGCGTTTCGGCTTCGGATTTTCCTCAGTCGCCTCTCCTAACTGAACATACGGACCATAGGCGCCCACCAGCAGGTAAATCGGTTCCCCGTTGTCTGGGTGGAGCCCCACTTTATCCGGCCCCTCGGTTTTTTGTTTCAACAGCAGCTCCACCTGCTCCAGATCTAGGTCGGCTGGAGTGACATCCTTGGGAATTGAAGCCTTAACCGGTCCATCCTCATTTTCCGCCTCAATGTAGGGGCCATAGCGGCCGATGCGGATTTTAGCGTCTAAGTCCTGCAATTCAACGGTGCGGGCTTCAGCCGGATCAATTTGATCCTGGTGTTGCTGCACCTGGTTCTCTAGACCTTCTTCCCCCGAATAAAACTGTCTCAGATAGGGAAGCCAATTGGCTTCTCCAGTGGAAATTTCATCGAGGGTTTGCTCCATTCGGGCGGTAAAGCTCAAATCCACCAGATCTGGAAAATGTTTCTCCAGCAGGGCAGTGACCGCAAAGGCGGTGAACGTGGGCGCTAGGCCATTATTGATCAGCTGAGAATAGCCGCGGTCAATAATGGTGCCGATGACGGAGGCGTAGGTGCTAGGACGGCCAATCCCTTCACTTTCAAGGGTTTTCACCAGGGCGGCTTCAGTGTATCGAGCAGGCGGTTGGGTTTCGTGCCCAATCGGATCCAGTTCAGCGCAATTGGGGGCGTCCCCGACCTGCAAGTTCGGTAGGACAATTTCGCGGTCTTCGAGCGCTGCGTCGGGATCATCGGAGCCCTCGACATAGGCGCGGAAAAAGCCAGGGAAGTCAATGCGTTTGCCCGTCGCGCGGAAGTTGGCGTCCTCAACTTCAATCTGCACGGTGATGTGGGTTTGTCTGGCCTCCGCCATCTGGGTCGCTACAGTACGTTTCCAGATCAGTTCGTACAGGGCTTTCTCACGATCCTTCAGGCCCGTTTCCTGGGGGGTGCGGAATTGATCCCCGGCGGGACGGATGGCTTCGTGAGCCTCCTGCGCGCCTTTGGTTTTAGTGGCGTACTGGCGTGGCTGAGGACTGAGGTAGGCTTGACCGTATTTCTGTTCGACACAATTGCGGGCCGCTTCAATCGCTTGCTGCGACAGATGCACTGAGTCAGTTCTCATGTAGGTGATATAGCCCTGTTCGTAGAGACTTTGGGCGACTCGCATCGTATCCCGCGCCGACAGCCTCAGCTTCCGGTTCGCTTCCTGCTGCAAGGTGGAGGTGGTGAAGGGGGGGGCGGGTTTTCGGGTAGAGGGTCTTTCATCCAGATTGGTGACCGTCCAAACTCCGTTGACTAAACGAGCCTGTAGAGTTGTGGCTTGTTCCTCATCCAGTAAGACGACATTACGCCCTTCCGCAATTCGCCCAGTGGTTTCATCGAAATCTCCGCCGCTGGCTAAGCGAACGCCCCCTAAAGAATGAAGTTTGGCCTCAAAGCTATTGTCCTGATGCAGGAGAGTCGCCTTCAAATCCCAGTAGGAGCCTTTACGAAAGGCTCGGCGATCTTGCTCGCGATTCACCAGGAGTTTTACCGCAACAGACTGTACTCGTCCGGCGGAGAGGCCCCAAGCAATTTTTTTCCAAAGCAATGGAGAGAGGGTATACCCCACCAGGCGATCCAGAATGCGTCGGGTTTCTTGCGCCCGCACCAACTGGTCGTCAATACTCCGGCAATTCTGCAGCGCCGCTTGAATGGCCCCTTCGGTAATTTCATGGAAGACCATGCGCTTGGTGGGCACCTTGGGCTTCAGAACCTGTAGCAAATGCCAGCTAATGCTCTCCCCTTCTCGGTCTTCGTCAGTTGCTAGCACTAGCTCATCTGCTTCTTTCAAAGACTCTTTCAGCGCTTTGACAACTTTCTGCTTGTCCTTAGGCACCACGTAGAGCGGTTCAAAATCCGACTCAGGGTTGACCCCCAATTGGGCCCACTTTTCCCCTTTTACAGAAGCTGGGATTTCGTTCGCCGACTTGGGCAGGTCTCGCACATGCCCCATGGAAGCCTCAACTCGGTAACCATCTGGCAAGTAATTGCGAATTGTTTTGGCTTTGGTCGGTGACTCAACGATGACGAGAGTTGACATAAGGCTGTGAACGTCTCAAGAAATTAGCAGTCGTTTTCGAGGAGGCAATCAGCTAAGTCGCTGACTACCACTGAACCCTAAGGCTTGATCCTGGTTACTAAGCGTAGGTCAGGCTAGCTGTTCCTATGGAGGATGCCCAGGTGGTTACAACTTTAATGCAACCTGAATAAACAAATCACCTGTATTGGGTTTAGATCGATTGGAGAGGAGGAGGGATTTGCTCAGCTCAATTAATGCTCCAATCGGGGTCTAACTGTCTCAGAACCTACATCCTGATTCCCTGAACGCTTGATTTTTATCCTTGCTATGACATTGTTCAGCAACATGACTTATTCTTGCCCTAATTTTCTCCATACTGATTCAAGATTTCATTTTTATCCCGTCTATTTATATCGATAGATCGAAAATGCTCAGTCGTCTAGGTGGGTTTTATCGGACCTTTTGGGTGGATCCACGCTAAGATGCCAATTGTAAGAATAATTCATAAAGAAATTTCAACCTCAGGATAATAGACCTATCCTGAAACGTCAGGATAATGGACTTACCTATCCTGAATTAGTGCGACCTGAGTTTAAAGTTGTAAAGGGGTCTACCTAACCGCTAACTTGCTTCAAACCCTTGTTCGAGGTATCTGAATCGATGGATTTTGCTAATCTTGGGGCTCAGCTTAATGCTGGAACCATTTTGCCTGAAGGCGTTGTTATCTTGACCTTGCTGGTCATTCTGGTCGGGGATCTGATTGTGGGGCGGACCTCCTCACGGTGGACCCCCTATGTGGCGATCGCAGGATTGGTGGGATCGCTGACCGCCCTTTTCTACCAGTGGGACATCAGCGATCCCATTGGTTTTCTCGGAGGATTCAATAGCGATGCTTTGAGTATCGTCTTCCGAGGCATCATTGCGCTTTCAGCCGCCGTAACTATACCTATGGCGATCCGCTACATTGAGCAATCGGGAACGTCATTGGCTGAGTTCTTAGTGATCTTGCTTACGGCTACCCTGGGGGGCATGTTCCTCGCTGGGGCCGATGAACTGGTCATGATCTTTGTCTCTTTGGAGACCCTAAGTATTTCTTCTTATCTGCTGACCGGCTACATGAAGCGGGATCCCCGCTCGAATGAGGCGGCGCTAAAGTATTTGCTAATCGGCGCCGCCAGCTCGGCGATTTTTCTGTATGGGGTTTCCCTGCTGTATGGTCTTTCGGGAGGGGAGACCAATCTGAATGCGATCGCGAGCAATATTGTCGCACAAGGTTCTGAGCCCCCCATTGGCCTAGTGATCGCTCTAGTGTTTGTGATTGCTGGGATTGCCTTCAAAATTGCGGCTGTCCCCTTCCACCAGTGGACGCCGGACGTCTATGAGGGGTCCCCAACTCCCGTTGTCGCTTTCCTGTCCGTGGGGTCTAAAGCGGCTGGCTTCGCCCTAGCGATTCGTTTGCTGGTGACCGCATTTCCCCTCGTCGCAGACGAGTGGCGCTTTGTCTTCACTGCGCTCGCGGTGCTCAGCATGGTGTTAGGGAACGTTGTCGCCCTAGCTCAAACCAGTATGAAGCGGATGTTGGCCTATTCCTCCATCGGACAAGCAGGCTTCGTCATGATTGGCTTAATCGTGGGGACAGACGCCGGATACGCCAGCATGGTGTTCTATATGCTGGTCTACCTGTTCATGAACCTGGGCGGCTTTACCTGTGTGATTTTGTTCTCCTTGAGAACCGGCACAGACCAAATCAGCGAATACAGCGGTTTGTACCAAAAGGATCCCTTGTTGACCTTGGGTTTGAGCGTTTGCTTACTCTCCCTGGGCGGTATTCCACCTTTGGCTGGCTTCTTTGGTAAGCTTTACCTGTTCTGGGCGGGTTGGCAGGCAGGCGCCTACGGTTTAGTTCTGGTTGGTCTAGTGACTAGCGTCATCTCCATCTATTACTACATCCGAGTAGTCAAGATGATGGTGGTCAAAGAACCCCAAGAGATGTCCGATGCGGTGAAAAATTATCCGGAAGTCCGTTGGACCTTACCGGGTATGCGTCCGCTCCAAGTCAGCTTAGTTTTGGCGGTTGTCGCCACTTCTTTGGCGGGGATTCTCTCCAATCCACTGTTCACATTGGCTAACAATTCTGTCACCAATACGCCGCTGCTGCAGTCCTCGGTTGCGATGACTCAAGATGCTGGCGCTCCCGTTCAGTTGGCTGACGCCGAGATCAATCAGTAACAGATCTTAAATCGAGAACTGAATCGTCCAGTTAATCGGGCGATTCAATGATCTACGGGCGATTCATCAGTAGTCTGTGATGTATCAAGTTTGGGTTATCTCCAAAAAAGTGAATCCATTGCAGATCACGACAATTCCTCGTTAATTTCTGTTTCAGTAGGGATTATGGAAGAAATTCCTACTGATTATGAAGTTATTGCTAAGATCCCTGGGTCCTTCAAGAACCCAGGGATTTTGATATTGAATTCAGGAATCAATATTTTTGATTGATTCAGCAAATTAATCCTTTACCCAGAAAAGACGCCGTTTCATTTACAATAAGCAATCACTCTGAAGTGCATCCTTGTAGTTGAATCCATGGCTACCAACGAGCAAATTAGCCTTTTTAGCGCCCCAGCTCTAGACAATTCGGCCCCTGCAGAAGACTTCAATGCCGATCTAATACCCACCAGCGCCACTATCCCCATCCCCACAGGCATTTATCAAACCATGAACGCCTTGGCGGTTCATTGTAAACAATGCCAGCGATGCGGATTAGCCAATGGTCGGACCAATGTTGTGGTTGGTCGCGGGAATCCATCCGCTTCTATTGTGCTTGTCGGAGAAGGGCCAGGGCAAAACGAAGATGAACAAGGGTTACCGTTCGTGGGGCGTTCTGGACAGCTTTTGGATAAGATTCTGGCGGCGGTTAAGCTAGACACTCAAAAGGATGTCTACATCTGTAACGTCGTAAAATGTAGACCCCCTGGAAATCGCGCCCCTACCGCTGATGAGATAGCGGCATGTCGTCCCTATCTGATGGAGCAAATTCGGATGGTGAAGCCCAAAATCATTTTGCTGACGGGAGCCACAGCGGTGAAGGGGTTAATTGGGGATAAACGCGGTATCACCAAAATTCGAGGCCAGTGGATGGAATGGGAGGGATACCTCTGCATGCCCATTTTCCATCCTGCCTATCTACTGCGTAATTCTTCTCGAGAAACCGGTTCGCCCAAGTGGCTGATGTGGCAAGATATTCAAGCGGTAAGGGCTAAATTGGATGAGTTAGTTGAGGATAGCTAGGTCTAGATATGACGACAGGCCGCAAAAAACCAAGACACCCAAAAAGTCAATAGAAGGATTACTAAGTCAATAGCAGACTTACTAAATAGCGGACTTACTCACAAGTCCTGAAGAGGGAACAACAAACCCGAAATCCAAGCAGATTATACGGGTCGTTGGGATAGAAGCTTTTGCGGGATGCAGAGCGGCAAGAATCCGGATCGTCGAAAAAGGCTCCGCCACGGACAATACGGTTTTTATTGCTATTAGAAAATAACCATCGGATAAGGCGATTATTACCCTCCCCAGGAGATATCCAGGCGCTACCATCGGTGGGCGCCCCCTCATAATTGTCATGCCAATGGTCTAGACACCACTCCCGCATATTCCCATGCATGTCATAGAGGCCAAAGGCGTTGGCCGCCTTAAAACAGCCAACGGGGGTTGTCTTTTCACGATAGCCTCCTTTAGGCCCTTCTCCATAGGAACCAGACAAGGTAATTGGCCCAGACAAGGTAGGCTCAGGTGTCAAGTCTATTCCATGATAATTAGCCAGGTCAGGGGCTATGGTTTCTCCAAAGTGAAATGGTGTAGTCGTTCCGGCTCGGCAGGCATATTCCCATTCTGCTTCACTGGGGAGCCGATACTCTACCCCTGTTTTCTTTGATAGCTGCCTGCAGAACTCTATGGCCTCATACCAAGTCACTGGGCCTACAGGTAGAGTATCGCCTTTGAAGTTAGATGGCCTGGATTTAAGATTTCGATTGACTTTGGCAAAACTCGCCACCTTCTCCCACTGAGCCTGAGTCACTAGAAACTTACCCATCCAGAAGGCTTCAACGGTTACTAAATGTTGAGGTCGCTCCCAGTGATGGCCCTCTTCTTGTGGCGAACCCATCAGGAATTGTCCACCTGGAATCTTGACCAATTCAAGACTCAATTCATCACCTAGCGGCTCAGTCCGGCATTCAGCCTGACAAGTTTGGCGCTGCTTCAGGTTGCCTTGACCATCAACAGTAACGACTTCATACTCAAAGGCCGAGGAGTTAAGGATATCCATCACATTGAGGATGTTATTCTACTGGTCCACGACTAGCTGATCCAGGGGGATTTTGATACGAATCTTTGGCTTATGGGTAATGGAGTTATGGGGTAACCCTGCAATGGAGTTGGTCGTTAGGGTCAGGGAATTGGTAGACGGTCCGACTTTACCAGGGAAAATAAACTCTCCCCGAGCGGTGGTTCCGGGCTCTACTTCAATCTCCTGATTTTCTAGCGGCGGGGCGACCCGATAAGCATTGCCCAGATTATCTTCTAAAATCATTGTGCTTTCAGTGGTGGCCCACAGCTCATTCAATTTGATCTTGTCATGGTGGCTGTTTGTGACCGCCATCTGGAGTGCGATCGCGTCTGAATTAAAAGCAACCCCGTGCACTCGCAGCACGGTTCCGTTGGGGTGGCGTTCTTCTAGATTCAATCTGAATCGACGATGAGGAGTTATCCCTGAGATAAATGGCCTTGATACAGCGGCGTTTGCATGATCCGAAGGCGCTGCATCGCTTCTATGGGTGGAAGAGATTAAACTATTCGGGTTTTGGGATGGGGTTGAAGTTGTTGGGGAGGATGGAAAATTCACAATCTTCGGTTGTGAATTAGGCTGACTTGAAACGGCTGGGTTTATGTCGGCCAGTGTTTGCTCGACGGGTTTTGGGCTGTGGGGCTTGATGATTAGAAAGTAAGCAAGGGCGCACAATACAGTAGCGCCAAGAAATCCAGTAGAAAAACCGTTGAGGAATAAGCGGCGAATTGGACCACTTGAATGACCTCTTTGGGAGGATGAAGCCATGGTTGAAGATCTTCCGTAGCCTTCGTTTGGGTTTAATGGTGGAAAATCATTGATTGGATCAGCGCCGGGTTGTTCTTGGGCTGGGTTACTCATTAATCCGTCCTTTAAACCTGTGATGAATCTATCTGGCCTACACCCTGCCGATACGTTCTCTTCTCATCAAGCGATATTCGATGCAAACAAGAATTACGATAGCTTCATATAAATTTCGTTTATCTCTACAAAGAATAGACAGACCCTTTAGCGAAATGTTTCTACCAGTTTACCCGCACCAGTTGATAGGCTCCCTGTTTAAATAAAGTTTGGACTCCTTGGGCGTCTAAGTTGATCGCGTCAATTTCGTGTGGTTGTCCGACTATTAAGAGGGAATTTGTCTCACCAGTCTCTGCGGTTAACTTGATGTGCGCTTCCACATCTTCAGCGCTGTAAAGGTAAGTGACTGGTCGTTGAGTGTAGAACACGAGACTGGGTTTCATAAAACCCGTCATAATGATGTGTTCGCCTGGAGTTTTCCTTGCAAGGATAGTTTGAGCAATGTCTCTGAGGGGGTGTTGGCGGGCTTGATCGGCCAGTTGGTAGGTGGGCATGATAGTAAACGCGAGGAATGCGATGAAACCCACTAGGTTAATGCTCCAAACCCAATGTGACTTTTTCCAGGCGATTAACCCAAGACCCGCGATCGCAGCCAAACCCCAACTAATAGCGCCGTAGATCACAATGCCCGATTCCCGGACCAATTCGGGAAGCTCCGGCATAGATGGGTCGTCCCCCAGCCAATTGGGGCTATAGAGGGCCACCCCACACAACAATAGCAATACGGCCAGGTTAAAACTGAAGCTCACCCAGAAGCCCCATCCTGCTTTTTTGCCGATGCTGGCCTGATCGGTGCGATCGCTCCAGAATAGTCCCACCAAGATGGCGGCTGCAGGCATCAGCGGCAATACATAACTGGGAAGT
>JAAUYH010094581.1_pt1 | contig 22346 bp, 22 predicted proteins | sample 7278061 | NCBI WGS metagenome assembly JAAUYH01 (sample SAMN14350203, study PRJNA611818) | marine sediment metagenome | isolation source: surface marine sediment (0.6m) | place: French Polynesia: Moorea | collected 2018-08 | reverse complement strand
TTCGCTGCTCTCTGTATACACCTCATAGTCTTTACTCAAGCGTCGATATCGATTCATCCAGCCAAAACTCCGTTCTACAATCCACCGTTTGGGCAACACCTCGAATGCCTTCGACTCTCGTTCAATCACTTCAACTCGAACCTTTTCACCACAAACCTGTTGAACCGCTCGTTTGAAGTTTGGCCCCGAGTAGCCTTGGTCCACCCAAACCACCTCCAATCGTGACAACTTATCAATTTCTTCATGGAGAACAACGACTGCGCCGAGTCGCTCAGAGGCATTCGCCTCAGTTACCAGAACGCCAATTATCAAACCCTGGGAATCAACCACGATATGACGCTTACGGCCTTTAAACTTCTTGCCGCCATCAAAACCGTAGACCACCCCTCTTTTTTCTGTTGTCTTCACTGATTGAGAATCCGCGATAGCAACGCTAGAGTCATCTTCTCGGTCCATTTTTCTTCTCAGTTGATGGCGCAGGGTATCATGGATATCGCGCCAAATCCCTTTACGTCGCCATTTTCGAAAATACTTGAAGACTGTCCCATGAGGGGGGAAATCATGGGGGAGCATTTCCCATTGGCATCCGGTTCGTTGAAGGTAGAAAATCGCATTGAGAATCTCTCTGAGGTCTACCGTTCTGGGACGACCAAACCCTTTTGCTTGAGGAAGTAGCGGTTCAATCACCTTCCACTCAGCGTCACTGAGGTCACTGAGATAAGCAAGACGTTTGGGATTGGCAATCTCAGGTAAACGGCTCATGGGCGATGCACTGAAAAAACGACGTCAACGCCAATAGATTAGAAGCGATAGTAAAATCCAATATTCGTACTTTAGGTTTTCTTTAGGAATCAGCTCTCAGGGAGAGGTTATCCAGTCTGGATATGTACAAATTGATAATTTTCTCAGTCCCGATGAGGTCAAGGGCCTACTTGAATACACCTTCAGACAAGAAGCGGAATTCACCTCAAGTAGCACCTCCACAGAGGAAGAAGACTATCGAAAATCCTTGGTGCTGTATTCTTTTCCTGAGGTTTCCAATGGGTTTATCCAACGGCTTCAATCCCTCATTCCTCAAATTGCCGATAAGTTGGGAATGCCTTCATTTCCAATCAGCCAGATTGAGACTCAGCTGACGGCCCATAGTGATGGCCATTACTACCAGATTCATAACGACAACGGCAGTTCCGACACCGCTAACCGCAAGTTGACCTATGTGTATTACTATCGTCAAGAAGCTAATTCTTTCTCAGGTGGGGAATTGCGACTTTATGACAGCAAGCTTGAAAATAACTATCTAGTTAAGGCGGATTCTTTCAAAGACATTGAACCTCGCCATAACAGTATTATCTTTTTCCCCAGTTACTGTATGCATGAAGTATTGCCTATCCACTGTCCCTCCCGAAAATTTGTGGATAGTCGGTTTACGATTAATGGCTGGGTTCGTGATTGATGAACCATAGGGATTTTGATTCTGGCTCCCTTCTCTCCTGGGGAGAATAGTTGAGGATGAGGGCAGTCAGGTATTCAACAACGCCCGACTAGATGATTTGTACTACTATTAAGGGTGAAAGCTTATCCTTTTTCACCTCTATGGCGAAATCGCGAAGACTGGAATCCCTTCTAGCCAAGCTTAAGCAGCTGAAAGATCCGACCTCGGGGGAAGATTTAAGCCAGCTACAGGAAATCCTCGCCTGCAAATACGCCCTCGCCGTCGCCCAAGCCGCCAAAATGGCCGGGAAATACGAACTGACGCAATTGACGGCGGATTTGGTGAAGGCTTTCCATCGATTTATGGTGAAACCGGTGCAGACAGATCCGAGTTGTCTGGCCAAGGCGGCGCTGGCGGAGGTCTTATATCAGTTCAATTGCCGTGAGGAAGCGGTTTTTCTAGCCGGAATTCGGCATGTTCAGATGGAGCCGGTGTGGGGAGGGCAGGAGGATACGGCTCCAAAACTACGGGGGGTTTGTGCGTTAGGTTTAGTGCGGATGAATTATCCTGACGTGATGATGGAATTAGGGGATTTACTGGCTGACCCCGAACCACCGGCGCGGATTGCGGCTGCCCGTGCGATCGCCTATAGCGAAAACGAAGTGGGTATTCCCCTCCTCCGCCTTAGATCTCGAGTGGGCGACGAACCGCAGGTTATTTCCGAATGTCAGGCGGCGTTGCTCAAATTGGCTCCCCAGAAATCATTGGATTTCGTAGCCCGGTTTCTGATGGATCCTTCTCCGCAAGTGCAAGAACTGGTCGCCCTTGTGTTGGGGGAGTCTCGTCTACCAGAGGCTTTTCCTATTCTCCAAGCCTGGTGGAAACGAAAAACAGACCCTGAACTCCGCCAAACAGGGTTACTGGCGATCGCCATGCTGCGTCAAGACCAACCCTTGCAGTTTCTGCTATCGCTATTAGAATCAGGGACACAGCAAGAGGCGCGTGATGCGATTGCAGCCCTTGACTTGTATCGCCATGATCCACAGGTATGGGGACAAGTCCAGGAATCGATTCGAAGTCGAGATGGGTTAAAAGAAACCTTCCGCCGCAACTGACCTTTAATTCAGATTGATTAATTCAGACTAATTAATGCTTATCAGACAATCAATTTGGCGACATGCAACTCAATATTACCCATCCACCCATCTACCCATCCACCCATCCACTCTTTTCCTGATACTTTACTCTTCTCACCCCTTGAGCCCGCGACAACAAGGGCAGCGAGAACCTCATTTAACCGAATTTAAGATCTTTAGGCGCAGCCTCTTCATCGTGATGTCATCCTGAATTAAACGCTCTTGGTAGCCGCGCTCCCACACAGGCAAACCCGGTTGATTTCGGACAAGATTGATGCGCTTGGCGGCAGCAGCTTTGAATCCGGCGACAAAGGAAGAAAGTGATCTTGGTTTCCCCTGATGTTGATGTTTCAGTTTGATTAAGGACGTGGGTCTAGGCATATTGGTCTTAACTTTAATCCTGACAATTGCCAGGATATGGTTAGGCATAACAGTCCACTCATCCAACTCAATTTCTGGGCGTTTTTGGGATGAACTCCCCCACTCCTCAGCTGCAATCTCTCCAATTTCATTGAGTTGCATAACGCCATCTACAATCGCGCCGAACAGACATGCTTTCTGATGAGTATGCAGGGTAATCAAATAGGCTCCTACCTCAACAGTATCGGACATAGGCGAGGCGCTGATTAACGGAAGGGAACGAATTGATGAATAATTCAAAGCCACGGTTCTAAAGTTGGATGATTATTCTTTAGAGTTCCCAATCTTGCGACTCTGTTAAATAAGTGAGTACAACTTTGTACGGATATTGAAGTATAAATTGAAAATTCTTTACGATTAGGTGATTATATTGATTTATGTAGGGTTGAAGGCCTTTATTACTAGTGAAAAAAGCTGAGAGATTTGACTTTAATTGAAGTAGCTGTTCAGTGCTTTTACTCAGAATCTAGCTATTTCATGCGTACTTTTACCGATCACTCAGTAATACCCAATCAAAAGGCCAATAAAAAATATTTAATAAAATAGGAGAGGGGGTTCCCCTCTCCTATTCCAGATTGATTAGATTTTGATGGGTCTTTAAGCCGTTTTCGCCAAACTTGCTGCTGTTTCAGATACTGTCGTTGTCTGGCTGAACCGCCTCGACCTTTGTCATTTCGTCCCCTCCGACAAGGAGATTCCCACCGTTTCAATCGGCCTGACATCTGACTATATTCCTTGTGTATCGTTACATGGGCGGAGAGAGACTCGAACTCTCACGACCGAAGCCGCCACATTTTGAGTGTGGTGCGTCTACCAATTCCGCCATCCGCCCTCGGATTCGGCCTCCTTATTATACTTAATTGCGCCCCATTTCAACAGCTTTTGATAATCTTGTCCGCTAGCCCACCGATCAATCTCTCTAGCTCGAAGCACTGGGACAGGATGAGTAAGTTCATTTGTTCGCATTTGTTTTAGCATTTCTCCCAATTGGCTTTCGCTGACCGCATCGTAGGAGCGCGCCTGTTCAAGAAAGGCGTCCAAATTGAGTTGGGGAGCCAGGGAAGGGGAGCCGCCGGACAATTTCATCAAAACTGAGGCGACTACCCTGGGATTCTGGGTGACCAAAAGCGCCGCCCGATCGCAGGTAAACTCTGCACATCGAACCCACTCCAGAATCTGAGATTGAAGATTCTGAACAATGAGTCCGCCCAGGGGAAGCTGACTAGCCGCTAGCGTGATCAAATTGGCCAAAGTTAGATAAACGCTGTGGTCGCATTTGAGATGGCCCAGTTCATGGCCGATCACCGCTTGGGTTTCCTCCGGCGTCAATAGTTCAAGCAATGAGGTGTGGATCACCACAAAGGGTTGCTTTCCCCGCATCGCAAAGGTGTAAGCATTGGGCGCTGGATGCTGCCGGACATAAAGTTGCGGCGTTTCTAAATCTAATACCTGGCAAGCCTCAATCAGGAGCTGATGAAGATGAGGCAACTGTCGCTCACTGACCAATACGCTGGAGGCTATGTTTTCAAGATAAAAGAATTGTTCTGCAAAGGGGCCAACTAAATTGCGAACCAAGATATCTAGCCCTGGAAGTTGTTTGAGCGCTTGGGTTGCTTCTAAATCCAGAGGATGACGAAACTGATCGGCCTTAAGGCCCACCAGTAATGTTTTGGGGGAAAGCATCAGCGATGAGCGAATAACAGACAAGGGGGCAGACTCGGCCCACCTCGTTAGTATAGCGGGATCACTGATTGGATGTGACCGCCCCTTTATCTGACCTTGTGGGTGATTGGCGGCGGAGTGGGTAGGTTAGGGTCGCTATCGGGCGGCTCGGTGGATTTTCCCCCCTCGCTTGAAACCCGTTTTAGTCGGGCGCCCAACTTTTGTAGCTTCAATTCCAGTTGTTCGTATCCCCGATCAAGATGGCGTAAGCCTTGTAAGGTGGTTTTGCCCTCGGCCGCGAGTCCCGCTAAGACCAGAGCCGCTGACGCCCTCAGGTCTGTCGCTACGACAGGTGCGCCTGATAAATGGGGAACCCCCCGCACCAAAGCATAATTCCCTTGAAGCCGAATATCGGCTCCCATCCGATTAAATTCAGCCACGTGTTGTAGACGATTTTCGAAAACCGTTTCCGTAATCAGGCTATTGCCTTCGCTCAGGGTCATTAAGGCCATAAACTGAGCCTGCATATCGGTGGGAAATCCGGGATAAGGCCGGGTCTGAATATCTGTCGGGAAGATTTTTTGACCGGGGACAAGGCGAAGTCGATTAGGGGAGTCCATAATCACCTTTGATCCGGCTTCCTGAAGTTTTGCGATCACCGGCGTTAAGTGGTCGGGAATCACCGGAAAAAGGCTAATTTCGGATTGGGTCAAGGCGCCTGCCACCAGGAACGTCCCCGCCTCGATGCGATCCGGAATGATGGAGAAATCGGTAGTGTGGAGTTTGGTGACCCCTGAGATGGTAATCGTGTTGGTGCCCGCTCCTCGAATTCGCGCTCCCATGGCGCGACAGAATCTAGCCAGGTCGACCACTTCAGGTTCCTGAGCCGCGTTTTCAATGATGGTCTCTCCTTCCGCTAAGGTGGCGGCCATCATCAGCGTCTCGGTCGCCCCTACACTGGGATAGTCCAGATAAATTCGGGCTCCCTGGAGTCTTCCTCGACTGCCTGGCACATAGGCGTGAACGGTGCCATGGTCAATTTGAACATTTGCTCCCATGGTCTGCAATCCGCGCACATGCAGCTCAACGGGGCGAGCGCCAATGGCGCATCCGCCTGGCAGGGGCACTCTAGCCACGCCTAGCCGGGCGAGTAGGGGGCCAATGACAAAGAAACTCGCCCGTAACTTGCTCACCAAGTCATAAGGGGCTTTGGAGGAAGTGAGCTGACTTGAATCAATTTCTAGAACATCTCCCGAATGATTCAGTTTGACCCCTAAGGCCAAAAGAACTTCACTCATGCGGGCGACGTCTACCAGAGAAGGGATATTGCGGATGCGGCAATCTTGGGAGCAGAGCAACGCACCCGCCATCACAACCAAAGCAGAATTCTTAGCGCCGCTAATTTTAACCTGTCCTGCCAGGGTTGAGCGCCCCCATATTTCAAGGACAGCGTTCTCTTCTTCAGGGGAGGAAGAGGATTTGGATAGCCCGATCGAAGAATTAATGGACGTTGCCTCCCAACTTAACAATTTGATAAATGTGGCAAATGCGAATTTTGGTCTAGATTCTACCCGATACTTTTAGATCACTAACAGTGAGTCTGTGAAAAAATCGGGACGCTCCGACCCAAATTATTGAGGAAAAGATGGCTTTTTCTTAAAAAAGAGGTTGACGGATGGACATATCTACCGGATGATCATGAATCGCAGCCCTAATAAAGTTGCTGATGCGGAACTGGCGGAATTGGTAGACGCGCTAGATTCAGGTTCTAGTGTTCGCAAGAACTTCCGGGTTCAAGTCCCGGGTTCCGCATATTTAGAGCACTTATGAAGATTTGTTCTGAAAGTCGTGGTTTTGGGAATACCTAAGATCGACTCTGACTTTGGGGTATACAGAGCATCCGGGTATCGTTAAACTTACTTATGCTTTTCGACTTTATTCTTACAAAAGATTAATAAGTAATTATGTTGACCAGCCTCAAAAATCCTCTGGTCAAGCAAATACGGAAATTGCACCAGGCGAAAGAACGGCGATCGCAACACTGCTTTCTGTTTGAAGGCACTCACCTGCTGGAGGAAGCCTTGGTGGTGGACTATCCTATCCAGGTGGTTTGTTGCACGCCGCAATGGCAAGCCCGGCATGATCGGCTTTGGAGCCAGCTCTGCTTGCAGGCTCAGCGAGTCGAGCTAGTTAGCCCTGAGGTGTTGCAATCTATGGCGACGACGGTGCAACCCGATGGCGTAATCGCTACAGCGACTTTTCGACCCGCCCCCCCGCCCTTAGCCTCCCAGTTGAGTTTGGGGGTGGTTTTAGAAACCCTACAAGACCCCGGTAATTTGGGCGCTATTATCCGTACAGCTGTGGCGGCTAAGGCGGATGGATTGTGGTTAAGCGGCGACAGTGTCAATCCGGATCACCCAAAAGTGTTACGGGCCTCTGCGGGGCAATGGTTTCGTTTGCCCATGACGGTGACGGCCGATTTACCTGAGCAGATCAGGGCCTGGCGTCAAGCTGGCGTCCAAATTCTAGCGACCTGTGTGGATGTGGACCAAAGTTATTGGGATGTGGATTTGCGCCAGCCTACGGTGATCTTGTTAGGCAATGAAGGCGCTGGTCTGTCTTCAGAACTGATCGATTTGGCCGCGTTAAGGGTAAAAATACCGGTTAGCCCTGGTGTCGAATCCCTCAACGTGGCGATCGCCGCCGCCCTCATCCTTTACGAGGCCCAACGTCAACGGAATTTTAATCCTTAAAATTAAAATTTACGGTCAAAATTCACAGTCAAAAATTTCCCCCAACCTCCTATTCAGGTTTATGGGCTTCTATATACCGATCAATCTCTTCAACAATCCGGTCAACCAATGGCTCAGGCGCAGTAGAATCAAGGCCAGTTACCTCGGTTGGACCGGGGAGCTCAAATTGAGACATCGATTGGGAGGTGGCCCCTCCGTTCTTTTGGCCAGAGTTCTTGGGCGGATTAGAGGTATCAGGCTGAAGAATATCGTCTAGCTGCTCCAACGACTGCTTAAACTTTCTGGCGGCAGTAAGACGAAGTTCTCGCTGGTTTTTATTCATAGGACTCCGCTTCAGCATGGAACGCAGACTAACGCGCAATTTAAGGACTCACGGGACTAATCAGTCACGGGACAATTTCAGGTAGAATGCGCCAAAACAATTGGCAAAATTGCGATAGAAGCAGTCTACAGTGATGCCTTCGCAATGCTTGGACGCCGGATATATCTGGGGCAATTCATCCGGACGAACTGAGTGAAGGGGGACTCAAAATAATATTGTAGCTGTATCACATTTTGTATTGCATGGCCAGTTAACTCGATCGATGGGAAACTGGGGAGGGCGTAAAGGATGCAGGAAATGATTGATTAGGGATTTGCGTCAAAATAAAGTCCCAGTAAGAGGCAGTGGATGGGTGGATGGGTGGATGGGTGGATGGGATGTTATTTATCTGCGGATTCCTTACCAGGTAGGTGACTGATGTTGTCTAATGCGCCGCCTCTAGTCAAGAATATTAGGGGGCATCCTTCTCCACATAGCTTCCAAACCATGCTTTGCTGGGATTTTTAGTTAGAGTGGCGCCCCAGCGTTTTTTTCTCAGGAGAGTCAAGTGAGTCAAGAGTTCGATTACGATTTGGTTATCATTGGCGCTGGCGTCGGCGGTCATGGAGCGGCGCTCCATGCGGTTAAACGGGGCCTCAAAACCGCCATTGTGGAAGCTGATAAGATGGGGGGCACCTGTGTCAATCAAGGGTGTATTCCCTCAAAGGCATTGCTGGCTGCTTCCGGCCGTGTCCGGGATTTGCGGAACGCCCACCATCTCAAGGCTTTAGGCATTCAGATTGGCGACGTGTCCTTTGATCGTCAGCGGATCGCAGATCATGCTGAAAACCTGGTGAGCAAAATCCAGGGCGATATGACCAATAGTTTGACTCGTCTGAAGGTGGATATTCTCCAGGGGCGAGGCAAGCTAGTGGCCGATCAGACGGTCAGCATTACCGACGAAGGGAAGGCAAAGACCGTAACCGCTCGGGATGTGATCATTTCATCCGGGTCTGTCCCCTTTGTTCCCCCTGGCATTGAGACCGATGGTAAAACGGTCTTCACCAGTGATGAAGCGCTTAAATTAGAATGGCTGCCCCAGTGGATCGCGATTATTGGCAGCGGCTACATCGGCTTGGAATTCTCTGACATTTATACCGCGTTGGGCAGTGAGGTAACGATTATTGAGGCCCTCGATCAGCTAATGCCCACCTTTGATCCGGACATTGCCAAGATGGCTCAGCGGGTTTTGATTACGCCTCGCGACATTGAGACTCGAGCAGGTTTGATCGCCAAGACGGTGACGCCGGGCTCCCCAGTGGTGATTGAGCTGGCGGATCTGAAAACTAAGGAAGTTGTGGATGTTTTGGAGGTGGATGCCTGTTTAGTGGCGACGGGTCGCATTCCGGTGACTAAAGATTTAGGCCTTAAGGCGGTGGGTGTGGAGTTGGATCGCCGCGGATTTATCCCCGTGAATGACCACATGGCAGTGTTGAGAGGCGGGAAGCCTGTACCCCATCTTTGGGCGATTGGAGACGCCACGGGCAAAATGATGCTGGCCCATGCGGCGTCTGCTCAGGGGGTGATCGCGGTGGAAAATATCTGTGATCGACCCCGCGCCATTAATTATTTAAGTATTCCAGCGGCTGCTTTTACCCATCCAGAGGTGAGTTTTGTCGGTTTGACGGAGCCAGCGGCTAAGGAAAAGGCGGCGGCGGAAGGGTTTGAAATTGCTACGGTTCGCACCTACTTTAAGGGCAATTCTAAGGCGTTAGCTGAGGGGGAGCCGGACGGTTTGGCCAAGGTGATTTATCGCAAAGATACGGGAGCGATCCTGGGAGCCCATATTATCGGACTGCATGCGGCGGATTTGATTCAAGAGGCAGCGAATGCGATCGCTCAAAATCAATCGGTGGAAGATCTCTCCTATCTTGTGCACACACACCCCACCCTGTCGGAGGTGTTGGATGAAGCCTTCAAACGGGCTGTGGTAACCCATTAGCAATCTGAGAACCATGAAAATTCGTCGTCGTCCCCCTGCTCCAACGGTATCTGTCAAAAATATCCACTATCAGGTGAAAACGCCTGATTCTGAACCGCGGAAGATCCTGGAAGAAATCATTTGGCATAAAGAAGTCGAAGTTCGCCAGATGCGGGAAAAGCTGCCGTTAGCGGATTTACAACGAAAGGTTTTAACGGCTCCTTCCCCTCGCGACTTCCTACAAGCGCTCCGGCAGGGTAAGACTCAGCCTGCATTGATCGCAGAGGTTAAAAAGGCGTCTCCGAGTAAGGGGGTGATTCGCGCAGACTTTGATCCCGTCGCGATCGCCCAAGCCTATGTAGAGGGGGGGGCAACTTGCTTATCGGTGTTAACCGATAAAAAATTTTTCCAGGGGGATTTTCAGTATCTGGCTCAAATCCGCGCTGAGGTTGACCTGCCGCTATTGTGTAAGGATTTTTTGATTTATCCGTATCAGATTTATCAGGCTCGGGTGAGTGGCGCAGACGCAGTGCTGCTGATCGCCGCTGTTCTCTCAGATGAAGATTTGAGATACTTTGTGCGAATCGCCAAAGCTTTAGGCATGAATGCCCTGGTGGAGGTTCACACGCTGGAAGAACTTAATCGGGTGCTCGCCATAGAAGAAATCAAACTGGTCGGTATCAATAATCGTAATCTAGAGGACTTTACCACCAATCTAGACACAACCTGTCAATTGATTGCCCATAAACACCCGCAAATCCAAATGCAGGATATCCTGATCGTGAGTGAATCGGGGATACACCATTCTGAACATTTAAGGGTGGTTTCAGAAGCGGGCGCTGAGGCGGTCTTAGTGGGTGAATCACTTATGAAACAGCCCGACCCTCGACAGGGGATCGCCGCTCTCTTTGCTGAAATCTAACCGGGTTTACCTTTAAATAATGTGGATAATGTGTCATTGAAGAAGGGGCGAGTTTTCGACTCCCTTTGTCGACTAGTCATATAATTCAAAATTCAGGACAGATTTACGCGTTTTGGAAATCAATTCTTTCCCCACATTCAATTTTGTCCTCTAAAATCTGCCCTAGAGATATTTATGGAACGCCCAATTCCACTTCCTTCCCATATTCATTACGAACTTCTTCTGCAGTTGTTAGAACGACAAACGATGTTTGCGGTTAATCAGAATTCTCCTCAGCAGGAGAAAATTCATGAATTGATCATCACTTTGCGTAAAGCGCTGTCCCAGCAAAAACAGCTAGAGGCAAGCTGCGATAGCGCCAATATCGCCATTGAATATCATTGGTCTTTGAATAATCTTCCGGCTGCTCCGCCTGCTCCGCCGTCTTCCCCTACCCCAACAGACAGTTAGTCGTTAGTTTGCCATCAAAATAAGATGAATAATAAAAGGCATTGCGGCGATCGCCGCAATGCCTTTTATATACAGGGATCCCTAAATTGAATTAAGAATAGCTCCTTCGAATCTAGGGGTGGAACAGAAGATCTGGGAAGAAGCGATTAACCTCAATCAAGATACCCGCAGTCAGCCAAATCCAAAAAACCCCAATGACTGGAGCGCTAGTCAGAAACTTTTTTAAACCGCCTTCCATGAAAAGTCCTCCTAAGATAATCGGTACTGGGCAAATCGCTAGCGAGGAGAGACGGTGATTTTATCATCGCTTTCCATCATAGAACCTGAAGCAAACGCTCCGAATGCAGCCAAAGGCCAAGTAGCTCCTGCAAGGGAACAGGTGATAGCTAAACCTACATCAATGAAAATTTCATTCTGCTCAGGATTCTTATTCTTCCGACTAGCGATCAGGTAAGAACGTCCCGCCCAACCGATCCATCCAGCAATGTAAAGGAACATAATGCTAGGAATAGCGAATTCGCCCAGATGACCTAAATCCCCATCTACAATCAGATGAGGTAGACCATCAGTTCCGCATAGGACACCGGAACTTCCATAGAAATCAAAACGCGCTGCTGCTTGTGCATTAATCGCATTAGCGGCCCGCGCTTGGAAAGCGGCGGATTCGCCGCAGGGTACGAGTCCAGCTACGTCAGCAGAGGCAGGGAGAGTAAACCCAAGCCAAAGAAAAAGGCCCGAAACTAGAGCAAACAACCGTCGCATAAATTGTTTCCCTTTATTACACAAAAAAGAGTCTTATTGCACAAAACGTTAAGTTATTTGTACAACTATTCACCCAACTTCCTGGACATCATACTCCTCTAGGGAAACGCCGTAAAGCACCCCGCTGGTGGGAGTTTACATCTCGAAAAACTATTAATCTATGGCGACAATTTTAGCCCTTGAAACCAGTTGTGATGAAACTGCTGCGGCTGTTGTGAGAGACCGCCAAATATTGAGTAACGTAGTGGCGTCCCAAACCCTCATTCACGCTAAATATGGCGGGATTGTTCCGGAGGTTGCTTCTCGCCAGCATGTGGCCGACTTAGGGGACATTGTCGCTGAAGCGCTCCAATCTGCTGCAGTTGGTTGGTCTGAGATTGATGGGGTGGCGACTACCTGTGCGCCTGGGTTGGTCGGCGCCCTATTGGTTGGGTTGACCACTGCTAAAACCCTTGCATTGCTCCATCACAAGCCATTGGTCGGAGTTCACCATTTAGAAGGGCATATCTATGCATCTTATCTGAGTCAGCCGGACTTACAGCCGCCTTATCTATGTCTATTAGTGTCAGGCGGCCATACCAGTCTGATCCAGGTTAAAGGCTGTGGCGATTACGCGATTTTAGGGCAAACCCGAGACGACGCTGCTGGAGAAGCCTTTGATAAGGTTGCTCGTTTACTCGGGCTAGGCTATCCAGGCGGCCCCATCATCGATCGGTTGGCGGCAGAGGGAAACCCTCGGGCGTTTCCCCTGCCCGAAGGGAATATTTCCCTGCCTAATGGCGGTTATCATCCCTATGACTCTAGTTTTAGCGGCCTCAAGACCGCCGTTCTCCGATTGGTTCAGAAATTAAAGCAGCAGGGCGTAAACTCTCTGCCTACCGCTGACCTGGCGGCGAGTTTCCAAGAAACTGTGGCCCGATCGCTGACTAAACGAGCGATCGCATGCGCCCTTGACCACAATCTCTCCACCATCGCCATCGGCGGCGGCGTCGCCGCTAACAGCGGTTTACGAAAACACCTCCTAGCCGCGGCCGCTCACCACAATTTGCAAGTTCTTTTTCCGCCCCTCAATCTCTGTACAGACAACGCCGCCATGATCGGCTGCGCCGCCGCTGACCATTTAAATTGCGGCCACCACTCCCCCCTTACCTTGGGGGCTCAGTCTCGCATGGCGATTACGCGAGTGATGGAGTTATATCTCCCAAAAGCAGGTTACCCAAATTGAAACCGCATCCTGTCTTTCAAGTTAATTCCCCAAAATAGAAGGAGGGCGCTGCACAGTGATTCAGACAGGTTAGTTAAATTTTCATGGTGGGGAATGGATGTGATGAAAACCTATCCAGGTGTAAACAAGGCTGTCAGCCAACTGCTTAAACTCACAATTTCCGCCCTTTGTATTACTCCTTGGAGCATTTATATCAATGTTAAACCGGCGTATGGCTGTTCCTGCCTGCCCCCTGGACCGCCTTTGAGCGAACTGGATCAAGCAATGGCGGTCTTTGCTGGGGAGGTCAGCGCCATTAAGCAAACAACAAGGGGATTCGAAATCAGCTTCAATGTCACTGAAGTTTGGAAGGGCGATCTGACCTCAACTTTAGTAATTAGCACTGGACCCCATTCAGCCGCCTGTGGATACCCCTTCGAAATCGGGCAAGATTATCTTGTCTATGCCTATGGCCGGGATAGCACTCGTTTGGCGGCGAGTTTATGCAGCCGAACCGCTCCACTTTCAAATGCCGCAGATGACTTGGTTGAGTTAGGCGACGGCGCGCCCCCCAACGCTGATGAGGTTATAGATGAGTCTATGTCGCCTGAAGTAATTCCTCTACTCGGTTGTTGAATTTCTTATCTGTGATTTCTCTGCTGCCTCGCCTTACATAGGCAGCGGAGTTCTTTGCTAACCGCTATTAATCACAGTTACGTCTTTACGCCACTCCCTTAGCAAATAATGGCTTTTTCGTTTCTTTCATAAAGGTATTCGCTGTAGTCTGCCAGATCGTCAAGTCCTAGAGGGGTGAGGCAAATCTCAGCGGTTAAGAATAAAAAGGTGCGAACTATAAATTTTTTCCAGTTTAAATTCATTGTTAAATACTCCTCTGCTTCGACCTAAAACACCCTCGATAACTGAGGTTTGTTTTTCAGACTGAGATATCCTGACATCTCAATTCTGCCGTTGCAGAATCGTATATACGTGCGCCATTCGCGCCAACCTAAGGATTGGTTTCTGCAGAAAAGATTGCGCGATCGCGCAAACTAGCGAGTGTTTTCTATGCAATGAATGCCACGTCCTTAACCTTTCGGGATTTTCTTCACGACTGACACGATAGAAGGCTCGTGAATATAATTGGCGAAAAACCCAGCATTTTCAGCGCTAGCGCCTATGGTCAATGCAGCTATTCGAATCTTCGTCTCTTATGCTCGTAAAGACGAAGCTCTACGCGAAGAACTGGCCAATCACCTAAGCATCCTTGAGCGCAATCAAGTAATTGTCAGCTGGGATGAGCGCTGTATTGACCCAGGAGAAAAAATCGATGAGCAAATCAGCTGCAACCTTGCATCAGCCCAGATTATTTTGCTGCTAGTCAGTGCAGATTTTTTGGCGTCAGACAAGCTATGGCGATTGGGGTTAGAGCAGGCGATTTCTCGTCATCAAATGGGGCTGGCGCGAGTGACGCCGATTATTCTGCGACCCTGCGACTGGAAAGAAAATACACCCTTCAGCCATCTTGCTCCATTGCCAGAAGGCGGTAAACCCATCACCCAGTGGAATAACCAGGATGAGGCGTTTCTAGATGTCGCCAGAGGCATTAGGCAAGTTGTTCGCCACTTGCAACAGCAACCAGAGTTTCTACAGGAGGCATGCCCCTATCAAGGCTTAGAAGCGTTTACCCCCGCCACAGCTCAATTTTTCTATGGCCGACAGACCACAGTTGACAAACTGAAGCAAAAACTGACAGAAGCAAACTTTGTACCTCTGATTGGGGCGTCCGGCAGCGGCAAGTCTTCGGTAGTGCGAGCAGGACTGGCGACTCAACTAGAAGCTCAGGGCTGGCGAGTGTTGGCGCCAATCAAGCCTGGAGTAAAACCGATGGCGGCGCTGCAAGAAGCGTTTTGCGCTCTCTTTCCCCAAACCGAAGACTGGCCTGAGGTCTACACCTTAATTGAATCCGAAGGCATAGAGCGAGTTCTAAATCCTAATCCAGAGGATTTGATCGATGCGCCAGAACTGCCTCTGGGAAATGGTGTTCGTACTCTGTTGGTGATTGACCAGTTTGAAGAAGTGTTTACGGTTTGCCCATTGGAAGATGAACGTAAACTGTTTATTCAACGGATTACTGAAATTTCCCACAAGCCTAATCTCCCTCTGGCAATTGTCACGACTATGCGGACAGATTTTCTAGAGTCGTGGTTGAGCTATGGGCCGCTGATTCAGGTAATCCAGCAGCAGACGATATGGCTGGGACCGTTAGAAGAGCAATTCCTAATCGATGCTATTGTGCAACCGACGAAAAAGCAGGGTTATCGCTTTGGAGAAGGGCTACTGGAACTGATTTTGGTGGATGTGGAGCAAGAGAAAAACTGTCTCCCTCTGCTGGAGTTTTCCCTGACGGAATTGTGGGAATACCGGGATGTTAACCAGCGCCAACTATCAGCTGCAGCCTATTGCCAGATGGGGCGATTAATGGGGGCGCTGAATACCCGAGCCGAGCAAATCTATGGAGCGCTGAAGGAGAAACAGAAGGACTGGGCCAAGCGGATTTGCTTAAAGCTGGTGCGGGTTGGACCAGATATGAAAGATACGCGCCAGCGGCAGCTGAAGGAGATGTTGCTGAGTTTGTCCAGTCAGCAACAAGAGAAGAAGCTTATTGAGCGAGTCATTAACGTGTTGGTGACGGGGCGATTGTTGGTGACAATAGGAGAGAACTCTCCAAACAACAGCAGTGGAGTAACAACTTTGGCTCCTCATTCTTACCCAATCGGGAATTTTGAGCCGGAGCTGCAGCCAAAAGCCAACCAGAATGACAATGGGGCCTATATTGACCTAGCTCATGAAGCCCTAATGAGTGGCTGGCATCGTTTTGCCGAATGGCGATGGCAAGACCGAGACCTGCGAAGACTGGTGCAGCGGGTGGAAGATGCGGAGCAAGAATGGAAAAGTAAGGGGAAGGATGAACGATATCTGTTGCAAAGAGGCTTACTGTGTGAGATCCGAGAGAAATGGAGCCTCTTAGAACCAGAATTTTCGCCGGATGTTTATGAGTTCTATCGTCAGAGCGATGAGAAAGAAAAGCAGATTGACCTCCTCACGCAGCAGATGCAGCAACTCAACATAGATTTAGAACGGGAAGTACGACAACGTACAACCCAGCTTCAGATTGCCCTAGATTTTGAAGCTACTCTAAAGCGGATTACAGATCAGGTGCGGGATAGTCTGGATGAAAGTCAGATTCTGCAAACAGCAGTCAAGGAGTTGACGGAAGCGCTAAATGCTAAGGGTTCAAACATGGCCCTATACGATAGGGAACAGGGAGTCGCCACCATCTCCCACGAATACACCAATTATTTGTCATCCTCCCAAGGGAGAGTTTCTCAGATAGAAGCCTTTCAAGAAGTCTATCATCAACTTTTGAAAGGACAATCCTTCCAGTTTTGCTCGGTCTTTCCCAATCCAGTTCGAGGCCACTTAGCCATGTTTGCCTGCCCCATTTTGGACGATCGGGATGTGCTCGGAGATCTCTGGCTAATTCACAACAAAGACCATGGGTTCAATGATATCGAGATTCGTTTGGTGCAGCAGGTGGCAAACCAATGCGCGATCGCAATTCGCCAAGCTCGTCTTTATCAGGCTACCCAAATGCAGGTCCAACAACTAGAGAGCCAAGTCAATGAGTTAAAGCATTTAAGCAAGGAAGATGTTTGAAAAGCAGTAAAGCAGACACTGGTTCAATTAGTCATTGAGACTAAGAGGGAAATTGGTGCTTAGGCGCCAATCACTTCCAGGCTTTGGGTTGCTGAAACCGATAGATATCGCGGATCACCTGCACCCACCCGTCCGAAACTGAGTCCAAAATTTGCTCTCCCTTTTCCTTTGTCGCTACAGTTGCATCCCCCAACACCCCACTTCGGCTTAAATCCCGCGTTGTCCAGGCAAACGGCAGTTTGCCCTCCATACTCAGCAAACTATCCTTCGGCAACCCATGGGGATACTCCTTGACCGCCTTCTCCATCCGCACCTGATCCGGCAAGATTGAGAGCATTACGCTGGTCTCCGCATCCCCCGCATGGATCCCCAACTCCTTTTCCTGATCCGTCAGAAACTGCCCTGCATTATGGGGAACTCGCCAGGTGAAGAGGGGAAACACCAAAAAATCCTCATACTTTTGGTGCAAATCCCGCGCTGCAATTTCCAACACCTGCGGCTGTCCCCCGTGAGAATTCATCCACACCAACTTGCGGAATCCCGCCCGATAGACACTCTCCGCCACCTCCATCAGAACCGCCAGCAGCGTTTGCGCCGATAGGGTAATCGTGCCCGGAAAATGCCAATGCTCATTCGACTTGCCATAGTACAACGGCGGCAGCGCATAGGCAGGCACCTCAGGCTCAAGTTTATGCAGCGCTTGCCCCAACACCCCCAAGCCAATCGCCGAATCCACCACCAGCGGCAAATGGGGACCATGCTGCTCAATTGCCCCTATCGGCTGAATCATTACCACATTTTCCTTGTCTGGCATTGCGTCAACATCCTGCCAGGTTAGATAGGGAAAGTATCGGTGGGGGGGGAGGGGGGAGTGCATGAGAGGAGGATGGGGGAGATGGGGAAGATGGAGGGGCAGGGGGAGCAGGGGGGCAGGGGGAGCAATAGGGGCTTTGATTCTGTTTCCTTTTTTCCTCAGGGATGAGGGCTAGGGATGGAGGCGGTTTATTCCAATCGTCGGGGATACCGATTGAAGAGTCGGACTCTTCACGAAAATCTTTGCAAGCTTGCTAGAACTTGATTATAGGTTCTCCAGAGCCTTTACCCCGCTTAAATTTCCACTGAATTGCATTAAAACTCTACTGAATTCAAAATCACCCATACATGCATACTATGTTGGGTGCGTGCAAACCTTTTGAGAAAACGAGAATCAGAAGACGAGATCGCTCCATCATTTCACATCTTCACACCTTTTGGAGTGCTGAAAATCAGAAGACGAGATCGCTCCTATCCGGGCTAGGCGAGGGTATGGAGGTAGTTGCGTATGTCTGAGATCCCTGGGTTCTTGAAGAACCCAGGGATCTGGGCGGTTGGGACATGCCTACACGCCAACCCGAAGACGGCGAATATACAACCGGGGTATCCTGACTCTCTTCTAAGGATTCATTTCGCCTCCTTATAGGCGGCAAGAGGTTGCCATTCGTCGATTGCATCAGGCGCTATTAGCTGGATTATACTTGCGTTTTAACGTATTACGCCCCGCAACAACTCGGCGTCAATTGGCTTAGCCAGGTAAATCCGCAAAAGGTTCCAGATTGTCGAGACAATCAACGGCAGCTTGCGTAAAAGCTTAACTTCCCAAGGCTGTTTGCAACGGTCAATGGCATCCATCTTCAGATTGTTGTCAGAGCATCTCCGCATCCGTGGGAAGAACTCGGGATGATCCACATCCAACACAGAAGGACGCCCGAGCCGCCGTTTCGTGAGTGTGGCGAATCACATCTGCGTCAAATTCTGCGGCGTCGAGCCCTAACATCTCATAGAACTTGGAGCGCCCATGCACGGTTAGCGTATGAGTGGCGAATACGGTTGACAGGAGGCGTAAAGGGACTTTTGGGCAAAGGTTTGGACTTCCGCATCAGGCGGAATCAGCGCCCGGGTAATCCAGTATAGAAAAATTAGAATGGAGAATAGGAGATTCGAACTCCTGACCTCTGCGGTGCGATCGCAGCGCTCTACCAACTGAGCTAATTCCCCCGAAGATAGCTCCCCTTTTGGAAAGGGGTTTACTAATCGCACGAGTATTTTACCAAACAACCCATAGCTAATAACTAACCGCCATGATCCCGTCTACCCGTGATGGGAAACCGAATGCTGAGTGGCTGATGGACTTGACGCCCCGAGTTAGCTGATTGACTAACCACACAGGATGAGTGCGGACAGCGCCAAAACCCGCCGCACTCATCCATTCAACTAAATCCGCTTCAGCGTAGGGACGAATATACGGTTCTTCAAACAGGTCCATAAGCCAGGGCATCTGCCGAAGGGCTTCTTGATTGCCGTCTAAAATCAAAACTTCACCGCCCACAGTAAGCAGACGATAACATTCCTGTAGAATCTGTTGAGTAATGTCAGGCGGGGTTTCATGAAACAGAAGCGAGGCAGTAATTAAGTCAAAGCAATGATCCGGAAACCCTGTTGCTTCCGCCTTTGCGTGAACAAACTCAATGTCTAAGTCAGCGGTCTGGGCCTTATCTTCGGCGGCTACCAGCATATAGGGGGAAAGGTCTACACCCACCACCTCTGAATCAGGAAAAGCTTGTTTCAGCATCAAGGCATTGGTACCTGTACCAATGCCCAAATCTAGAATGCGGCGCGGTTTACATTGAATAGCGCCAATTAATTCTTGACGCACCCAAGTTTCATTGGGCGGTAAGAGGTATTGAATAATGGCGTCGTAGGTGACTGCGGCGTCAACATTCAAATAACCGCCTTTGACATTGTGAAAATTTTGGGATTGGTAGTAAGCAGGGATCACAAGACCAGGGCGGCGAAAGCGAGCACTGCCTGCTTCCCAATCAATTCGTCGGGAATACGCGAGGAGAGCTTCCCGATCAATTAGGAAATTCTCAAAGATAGGCGCCAAGAAGCGTTCAAAAATCGTTTCTTGCTGAAAAGTCATAGTGCAGGGAGGAGGAAGGGAATTGGAACTCTTGACGCGGTAACCGCACGCGAAAAGTATAAGGCAGTTTGAAACTTACTTAATATAGCTTCAAGTCCATAAAAATCTCCACCCAGAGCATTCAACAGGCATGGATTCAAAGGCTGAGTTAAAAATCATGTTTTCTATCTCAGCAATATCACTGCTACTTTTGAACAAAATGGGTGATTAAGGAAAAGCATTGGCCCTATGACATGTAATACACCCCCTTAATATTGATAAGGGGAAAATTTCAAGCTATACATAGAATGGACGGCGAGACTGTTCGTTTAGTTACAATTTCAGCCCTTATAGCTATTGCTCCATCAGGCGTTGCAATCCATAAGCCATAGCGTCAGGAATGACTAAAGGTTCAAACGCCTTGAGCGGATAAGGAATAACATGACTCCAGGATGATGAGCTGCTTCTGCAGGATGAATGGGTGCCCAAAAACTAAGAATAGTAGAGCTTTGTAGGTACTTTTCAAGCCATCGGTGGGAATACCCTTCATGTCTAAGCAATTCAGGCCAAGGTTGAGGTCAACGTTAAGAAAACGGTCAAAAAATCTCTTTATCTCTCAATGGAGAATTTATCTTTCCCTAGCCATTGGAATTTTACTGGTTTGGTGCGGTGCAGCCCTAGCCCAAGACACCGCCTTTAACAGAAACTCGGTTGAGTTGACAGTTGTCGTCGATACCCTCTGGGTGGTTTTAACTGGCATGCTAGTTTTCTTTATGAATGCTGGCTTTGCGATGCTGGAGACTGGACTTTGCCGCAGTAAAAACGCCGTCAGTCTACTGGCCAAAAATCTGATCGTGTTTGGTCTGGTGATGGCGATCTACTGGGCGATTGGGTTTGGCCTTATGTTTGGAGACGGTAACCCTTGGTTTGGCGCCGCCGGGTTCTTTTTAAGCGGGGTGGATACAAGTCCCCTCACCGGAAGAGAATATGACGGCGTATTTAGCTCCCTTGCTTGGGCGGGGATTCCACTGGAAGCCAAATTCTTCTTTCAAGTTGTGTTTGCGGGCGCCGCCGCCACCATCGTCTCCGGAGCCGTTGCTGAGCGGATTAAGTTCTTCACCTATTTCATATTCAGTATGTTGCTAGTTAGCCTTGCCTACTCCATCACAGGGCATTGGATTTGGGGCGGAGGCTGGCTGGCGAATTTAGGTTTCTATGATTTTGCCGGATCAACGGTTGTGCACTCCGTCGGCGGCTGGGCCGCATTAACGGGAACCCTGGCGCTGGGCCCTCGATTAGGTCGTTATGTCGAAGGCAAGAGTGTTCCCTTCCCGGGGCATAATCTCAGTATTGCGACCCTGGGCTGCATGATTCTCTGGCTGGGCTGGTTTGGGTTTAATGCAGGCTCAACCCTGCAAGCGAATCCATCTGCGATTAGTCATATCCTGCTGACGACCAATATGGCGGCGGCGATGGGCGCTATTAGCGCTGCTGTCACAACTCAATTGTGTTTTGGCAAGCCTGACCTGACGATGATTATTAATGGCGTTCTAGCCGGATTAGTTTCAATCACTGGAGCCTGCGCCTTTGTCTCGATCGCCAGTGCAGCGGTCATCGGGATGGTCGCTGGGGTTAGTATCGTATTCTCGGTTGATTTCTTCGATAACTTGAGGGTTGACGATCCGGTCGGAGCCCTTTCTGTCCATTTAATTGGAGGCATATGGGGAACATTGGCCGTCGGATTCTTTAGTGTTGGCCCCAATGTTTATTCTTGGTATGGAGCCAACACCGGACCTGAAGCCGGACTATTGCTGGGGGGAGGTCTTCAACAGTTAGGGGTGCAAGGTTTTGGCGCTGTCGTTGTGGGGATTTACACTGTTCTGATTAGCAGTGTAATTTGGTTGGCGCTCAAATACACAATAGGACTGCGAGTTTCTCCTAACGCAGAGAAAGATGGTTTGGATCTAAGTGAACATGCAATGGAGGCCTATCCGGGATTTCTCGATGAGAACGAGTAAGGAAATCAAACATGATTCATGCCTATGCTTCAGGATGATACTCCCTATACTCCCCTTACGAAAGAGCGCATCCGACAAGTTTTGGAGTGGTGGCTTCAGAGGCGACACGCCAATTCAGATAAAAACGTCGGTCCATCCTCAATTGGGAATGACGCCACAGCCTTGAACGATTACCAGCGGCTGATGGAGATCTACTGCATTGTCAAAGTAGGCGGCGTTAAAGGACAGATCGAAACCGCCCAGTTGCTATTGGCGCGTGAAAAGCGAAACCTCGAAGCAGAAATAGCGACTTTAGACAATCCAGATTCTTCGCCTGGGAGAATCAACCTACTCAGGCAAGAAATCTTAGAACTGGAAAACTCCACCCGCTGGCGGATCTCTCAGCTCAAGAGCATTCAGGCTGAGGAAGAAAAGGCGGTGACTCACTGTTTCTTAATCATTGAAAACGCTTTAAGCGATCTTTGGTAAAAAATACTACCGCTTTTAACGGATATCAAGTTTATATTCCACAGTCGTAGGTATTCTCAAGGAGACCCCATTAGACCTATCCGAAATATAAATGAAAGCAGAAAAGGTGGTAGATATAACCTTTATGTATGAATTAAAGGATCTACCACCAATGAAAAATCCACTTCATTATATCCAATCTC
>JAAUYH010003449.1_pt1 | contig 22353 bp, 19 predicted proteins | sample 7278061 | NCBI WGS metagenome assembly JAAUYH01 (sample SAMN14350203, study PRJNA611818) | marine sediment metagenome | isolation source: surface marine sediment (0.6m) | place: French Polynesia: Moorea | collected 2018-08 | reverse complement strand
TCATACCGAATCCGCATCTCAAAACCCCTTTTTCTTTGTTCCTGATAAAATCCTTCTGTCCTCTGTCTTGTCTAATTTTTAAGTGGGGTATCTAAATCGGATTCGGTATTACTAAAACATATTATTTTTAATCTCTCGATAATTAGCTACCGACTCGACTATTGCTATACCAATAAAATTACTTAAAAGCGCGGATCTTCCATAACTCATGAAAGGTAAAGGAATACCTGTAATCGGTGCCAGCCCAATAGTCATACTAATATTGGTAATAACTTGAAAGGCAATAATTGCTAAGAAGCCAATCGCAAGTAAAGAACCAAAATTATCTGTTGCCTGATTCGCAACCCAGACCAAGCGCCAACAAATCAACCAAAAAACTACTAGTAAGAGAATACTACCCACAAAGCCCCATTCTTCCCCAACTGCCGAAAAAATAAAATCGGTATGTTGTTCGGGAATAAAATTAAGTTGGGTTTGTGTACCTTGATATAAACCTGTCCCCCAAAATTTCCCCGAACCGATCGCGATTCGAGACTGTATCAGATGATATCCGCCTCCTAAAGGATCTTTTTCGGGATCAAGAAACAAAATGATCCGAGCTTTCTGATAATCCTTCAATAAACTCCAGAAAACATTGCCTAGCTCCACGGCACCACAGTTAATTACGATCGCGCTTAAGGCTCCAACTATCTTTACGGGAATAGTTAACCAAGCAACACCTGTAATCGCCAAGATCCAGAATAACCAACCAGGAAGGTGTAAATGATAGAGAATCGCCGAAACTACTGGAGAAACTATTAAAATAAGCCAACCAGGATTCACTTTCGCCCAATAGAGCATTGCTATCACAATTACCCCAAATACTAGGGAGGTTCCTAAATCTGGCTGCAAAAATACTAATGCCCAAGGAATAGCGGTAATTGCTAAAGTACGTAGTAGATTCAGGAAGTTAGGCCGTTTTTTATGCCGTAATAAGGCAGCTAAAGTAATAACCAGCCCAATTTTGGCAAATTCTGAGGGTTGAACATTAAATCCTGCTACCGAAATCCAACGTTGTGCCCCTTTAGCCGTTACCCCTGCTACCATGACAGCCACTAAAGATATGTTAGTTAAAACATAGATTAGCCAATACCATTGTAATAAAGAACGGTAATTAAGACGCGAGATCGCGATCGCGATTCCTAATCCTAAACAACCAATAGATAGATGCTGATAAGCATGATTTAATTCTTCAACTCGTTCGATACTATAGATAGTTAAGCCTCCAAAACCAGTTAATCCTGCGACTAAAAATAGCAATAGCCAATCGATTTGTCTCCAGGGAGCGATCAAAGAAAACAAAGCTTGTCCTAGATAACAAAAAGGAGAATTATGGAATTTAGATTTCTTTGACATAATTGAAAACTAGAAATTAAGAAGTGCGCACCGCTGGGGATTGGGGATTATACTCGTTCCTTTAATTGACGATTCAAGACTTTTACATCATAGTCGAAGAATTTTGAATTTTGAACGTAGGTAATGATAGTTAAATCATGATCTATGGCTTGAGAAATTAACATTCGAATAAAAAATTATCACTAATTTTAATCTGACTAATTCAATTTATTCCAATAATTTTGACGGCTATCCACTTAAGGCGGGACAAAAAGAGAAATTAGTTCGCGAAGATTATGACTTTGTTGGCAAAAGCAATCTATTTGTTTGCAAATACGATCTATAGAAAACTGTTGCGATATGTCACTTCATCCTCAATCCCCAAATCAGATTCCCCCCGATACTTTTCGTGTCGCTGTTGCTGCTTTTCCTAAGGGAAATATCTACATTCGGATGCGCGACGAATTGGGCACAATTGATACAGACGAAGCTTTTGCTCCTTTATTTCCCGTGCCAGGAAAGCCTGCTTTAGCGCCAGCTTGCAAGCGCCTTAATTACCATCATGTAGTTTGTTGAAGGATTGACTGATAGACAGGCAGCCGACTACCTACGAATTGTATTGCTTTTATATCTTCTTTAATATACCTTAATAATGATTTGAAATTTAAAAGGTCAATGAATAATATATTAAAGTAGTTATTAACTATGTCTCAATTAGAAAGTTGTATAATTACTCCTAGTTATAAGGCGGATTTTGCAAGATGTCGTCTCTTAGCAGAGAGTATTGATCAATTTGCTTGTTCTAGGATAAACCACTATTTAATAGTCGATCAAAAAGATTTTAAGTTATTTCAACAGTTATCAACTCCTAATAGAACAGTAATTACAGTTGAGTCTATTTTGCCATGGTGGATTCAAAAAATTCCCTTGATGAAAAATGGTTGGTTTAGCTTAAAAACTCTACCTATTCGTAATTGGTTGCTTCAGCAAATCGTTAAATTAGAAATTGCCAACCATATTCGAGAAGATATTATGATCTTTGTTGACTCTGATGTCGCTTTTGTAAGACCTTTTGAGCATCATCAATTTATTAGCCAAGATGGGAAAGTAAGACTATTTAAAGAGAGTATTCCTTTAAGCCAATGGGATTTTAAAATTGAGTATCAATGGTACGATAACGCATCATCCTTGTTAAATTTACCCCAGTTTTCCGAATTTAGCGATCAAAATCCTGTACTAAATTACGTAGGTAACTGCATTAGCTGGAAACGAGAAAATGTCTTGAAATTACATCAACATATTGAAAAAGTTACGCATAAATTTTGGATTAAAGCGATTACTAGTTATTGGAATTTATCTGAATATACTTTGTACGGCACTTTCGTGGATCAAGTATTAAAAGAAAACTCCGATCACTATTATGATTCCCAGCTTTTAACTCATGATTATTGGCTGAGAATGCCTCTAAGTGGCGAAAACTTACAGCAGTTTTTTGATAGTATACCTCCTGAATGTATTGCAATAATGATTACCTCTAAATCAAAAACACCTGTAGACTCTTACTCAAATTTAGTTAAACAAATTAAGTCAAAAATGAGTTGAGTTGGCGAGATTTCCCCTTAACTGATTATCTAAGTATTGAATTGGACTTTGGACAAACAGCAAAATGATTCGCGAGTGCCAATCGCGAATGTTTTCTCAATGGGAAATAGAGAAGAAATACTCAATTCCACTGGGGATCTTGCTGTGGTGTTGGCAGCAATCGCATCGACCAAATCCATTACTGTATCTCGTCTGTAGTTAAAAATTTGATACAACTTGTTTCGAAATTGTAACGCGAAGCTAGTCCTTTAGGGCAGCGGTATCCTTTAGGAAATCCTTTAGGGCTCGAACTCTTGTCGTGATTGATTATAGTTGTTTTGGGAGATTGTTTATGAGTCCATTGAAATCAGCGTGGAGAAACTGCGATCAATCTTCTTATTTCTCTTATCCCATCAAGATTGGACTTGGTTCCCGAACGCTCATTACGGATTTTTTTTGTCCAAAGTCCAATAAAAGAAATTCATGATACTAACTAATAATCAAAGAACAAACACAAAATTACTATCCTGTCTCATTATTGGTGGGGGGATTTCTGGGTTAATTATCGCGACACAACTAAAGCGGCATGGTATTAAGGCAACTATCCTCGATAAAGGAAGAGGCATTGGCGGGCGTTTGGCAACCCGACGCATCAGACATTCATCAGATATTGAAGGTATCTTTGATTATGGAGCGCAACATTTCACCGTAAGTAATCTTCAATTTCAAGCCTGGGTAGACGAATGGATCAAACAAGGCATAGTCAAAGAATGGGCTCAAGGTTTTCCCACAACAGATGGAACTATTGAGGATTATAACCAAACTTACTATCGAGGTATCAAAAGTAATCGTAGTATTGCCAAGCATCTCGCGAAAGACTTAGATATTCATACCAGCACAAAAATCATTGACTTAAAATGGCAAGAAAACTCTAAATGGCTCATTCAAGCAGAAAATGGAGCTAATTTTGCAGGAGATATTCTGATCATCACTGCTCCTGTACCTCAGTCATTAGCTCTTTTTGATAATTCTGAGATTACTCTAACTCCAGAATTAAGACAAAGGCTAGAGCAAGTTGTTTATCACAAATGTATTGCTGTTCTAGCTTTGTTAGAACAACCCAGTCACATACCAGAATCAGGAGGATTATTTTTAGATGGTAACCCTCTTTCTTGGATAGCTTCTAATTACAAAAAAGGTATTTCGCCTCAGGGTTATGCTGTGACTCTTCATGCAGGTTCGGAATTTAGCGAGACTCATTGGGAAAGTGATAACGAAAATCTGGTCAATCAACTTTTTAAGGCTGCATCTCCCTGGTTAAATTCCAATGTTATTAAATATCAGGTACATCGCTGGCGCTATAGTCAACCTCGTACAGTCTATGGTGAACCCTATCTTGCTTTACCAGAAATTTCTCTAATTATGGCCGGAGATGCTTTTGTGGCACCCAATATCGAAGGAGCAGTCTTATCAGGACTTGCAGCAGCAGAATATTTTTCATCACAAATGTAATTAGAAATTATTGTTTATGCTGTTAACAAAGACCGAATCATCAGTCTTGTTTAAAAATACCGAAGAGATCTCCTCTCTGCGGTAATATAAACATACTAAACCCGTTGTTTTTAGCTGCTATGACTACTAGTACAGATTTCCTCAGCCATCTTAATCCCTCCCAACGTAATGCAGTAGAACATTTGTTTGGCCCGATGTTAGTAGTCGCTGGTGCAGGCTCGGGTAAAACAAGAGCTTTAACCTATCGAATTGCTAATTTAATTCGCAATCATGGGGTGGAACCAGAAAATATTTTAGCTGTTACTTTTACCAATAAAGCAGCTAAGGAAATGCGGGAGCGTATTGAAAATATTTTTGCTCAAGATTTAGCCCAAGAAATTCATGGACAAAGATTAGAAGTTTTACCAGAATACGAACAAAAGAAACTGCGTTCTCGTGTATATAAAAAGATCACTAAACCACTATGGATGGGAACATTCCATAGTTTATTTGCTCGTATTTTACGCTTCGATATCAATAAGTATCAAGATGAAAAAGGACGTACTTGGAAACGAAATTTTTCTATTTTCGATGAATCGGATGTTCAGAGTTTAATTAAGAATATTGTTACCAAGGACTTAAATTTAGATGACAAAAAGTTTGAACCGCGTAAGGTTCGCTATGCCATTAGTAATGCTAAAAATCAGGGCTTAACTCCTCAAGAATTTCTTAAGGAAGAACAGGGTTATCGAGGACGAGTGATTGCTGAAGTTTATAACGAATATCAAGCTCAACTGGCGGCTAATAATGCCTTAGATTTTGATGATCTGATTTTAATTCCTGTCAAGCTATTTAAGCAAAATGAATCTTTGCTGGGTTATTGGTATAGTCAATTTCAGCATATTTTAGTCGATGAATATCAAGATACTAACCGTATTCAATACGAAATAATTAGGCTGTTGAGTACTAATAATGAATCCAATAAACAAGAGTGGGATTGGCAAGGGCGATCGCTGTTTGTAGTGGGCGATGCCGATCAATCTATTTATTCTTTTCGGTTAGCAGATTTCACAATTTTACTTAATTTCCAACAAGATTTCGGAGATGGCTTACCCGATGATGATACGAGAAGCATGATTAAGTTGGAAGAGAATTATCGTTCTCGGGAAAATATCATTCAAGCTGCTAATGCCTTAATCGATCATAATAGTCAAAGAATTGAAAAAGTATTAAAACCCACAAGAGGAGTCGGAGAACAAATTTATCTTCATAAAGCAGAAGAGGAACAACAAGAAGCTAAATTTGTGATCAAACAAATGGGTTTTTTGGTCAAGGATAATCCTGAACTAAATTGGGGCGCTTTTGCAATTTTATATCGTACCAATGCCCAATCCCGTCCTTTTGAAGATTTATTAATTCAAAGTAATGTACCTTACAATATTGTCGGCGGATTAAAATTTTATGACCGCAAAGAAATTAAAGATGCTCTAGCTTATTTACGCTTACTAGTAAATCCTGACGATACTGTTAGCCTGCTCCGCATTATTAATACTCCGCGTCGGGGAATCGGGAAAACAAGCATCACCGCTTTAACTGATGCCGCACAACAATTAGGCGTTCCTCTCTGGGAAATTCTCAGTGATGAAACTTCAGTCAATACTATGTCAGGAAGGGCAGCAAAATCTGTTGGTAAATTTGTAGAATTAATTCAAGCTACTAAAAGTAAATTGGAAGAATACACAGCAGCCGAAATTCTTGATTATATTATGGAAAATTCGGGATATGTAGAGGCTTTAAAACAACAAGGTACAGATGAAGCTGATAATCGTTTGCAAAATATTAACGAATTATATAATGCGATTACCCAGTTTCAAGAGGATAATGAAGAAACAAGTTTAGAAGCTTTCTTGTCGAGTGCGGCATTGGCTTCAGATTTAGATGATTTAGAAGAAGGGCAAGAAAAAGTCTCTTTAATGACGCTTCACTCAGCGAAAGGTTTAGAATTCCCGATTGTTTTTCTAGTGGGAATGGAACAGGGTTTATTACCCCATAGTCGCACTATTCAAGACCCTTTACAGTTAGAAGAAGAACGTCGTTTATGTTATGTAGGAATTACCCGTGCCCAGGAACAATTATTTCTAACTTATACTAGAGAGCGCCGTCTTTGGGGTTATCGAGAACCAGCAGTTTCTTCTCAATTCCTGAAGGAAATTCCCGAGGATTTAATCTCTAGTAATATTGCCAAATCTAGTTATCGCCGTCGTCGTAAAGAGCAAGAAGCTGCTGAAATTAACAAGACGATAAATTGGTCAGTAGGCGATCGCGTTTTACATCAGGAGTTTGGCGAAGGACAAGTTACTCATATCCTTAATGGAGGAACCAAACCTACTTTAGCTGTTAAATTTCTCGATATGAAAGGGACTAAAATTCTCTCACAAAATGTCTCCATGGAGAAAATTGAATAATTTTTGTGGCAGAAACAATTGCTTTCTATGTGATTATTTCTGCTAATACTTGAAAATGTTTTGCCCTCGCAGTTGCCTTACTATCTGATAATTTTGCGATCGCCTTTTTGATGAGTAAGACGCGATCTTCCAAAAAAAACAGGAATTAATAGATCGCTGTTTTGCTCGTAGTGCGATCTCCTAATATCAATGCGTTCTATCCAATATGATTAAATGAAAATCGATTTAGTCACAATTTGGAATAAAGTTAATACTATTGTTAAGTTTTTCAATGACATAACTGACATCAAGAGAATTCAGAAATGGAGAATACAACGGTCAGACAGAAAAAAATCACAGCGGAAATAGTAGCAGCTTACTCACAGTGTCCAAGAAAGGGTTTTTTGCTGCTATGTACGGATCAAAGGGGAGAAATTCATGAGTATATGCGAATCATTCGAGAGAGAAAAGAAGCTAATCAAAATAAGTATACATGCAATCTTAAAGAAGCAGGCTATAGTTTCCAAACATGCAGCATAACTGATAGAAAATTTGACAGTGATTATCTTGAAAATTCAACAATAAACTTTAATCATTTAAAGGCAGACTACGATCTTTTAAAAAGGATTGAAAATAACTCTTCTTCACAAAAACATCTTTATGAACCGATAATTTTTGTAGGTACTCACAATATTGAGAAGGAGGACAAGCTCAAGTTATATTTTGCAGCACATGTTTTAGAAAAAACTCAAGGGTACCAATTATTAAAGGGAACAATAATTACAATTGAGCAGAAATTACATACATTGAAATTAACTGAGGCAAAAAATAAACTCTATCCATTTCTTGAACAACTATTAGAATGGAAAAATCTATTAAGATTTGAATCTCCAGCTATTATTCTGAATAAGCATTGTCCTCTTTGTGAGTTTCAAAATCTCTGCACAGCTCAAGCAAAGCAGGAGGACAATCTTAGTTTACTCAATGGCATTTCAAAACTGAAAACAATTCAAAAATATGAACGTAAAGGGATATTCACAGTCAAACAACTTTCATATCTATTTAAACCCAAAAAACGTAGAAAAGATGCGAAAAAATCACTAACTATTAGACATCAAGTAGAATTGCAAGCTCTTGCAATCAGAACACAAAAAATATATTTGCAAGAAATTCCCGAACTACCAAAATATCCTCTTGAACTCATTTTGGATATCGAGGGAACTCCTGAACGCCAAGACTATTATCTTATTGGGCTATTAATATGCGAAGAATAAACACTCACATATTACTCATTCTGGTCCGATGAATCCCAGAATGAGGCTGATATTTGGCAACAATTTATAGAGAAATTGAGCAACTATCCTAATGCTCCTATTTATCACTATGGTAGTTACGAGAAGAAAGCCATTGACAAACTAGGAAAACGCTATTCAGCAAATATTGAAGGCATTCAAAAACGATTAGTAAATGTCAACGAAATTATCTTCGGAAAGATATATTTTCCAGTTTTTTCAAATAGCCTTAAGGAGATTGGTAAATTTCTCGGAGCATCATGGACAGAGCCAAATGCCTCTGGGTTACAGAGTCTCGTTTGGCGATATTTTTGGGAGAAAAACCACGATCATGACTGTCGAGAAACTTTATTAAAATACAATGAGGAAGATTGTCGAGCTGTCAGAATATTGGTTGATGAACTGTCTAAAATAAAGGATAGAGAAGATTCTATTACTTGCTTTGCTTTTACTCGTCAAACAGGCAGGCATGCACCGAAAGGAGGATTTACCAAAGATGATAATCCTCTTCACAAGGAGCTTAACACAATACTTCGATTTAGTTACTCTGACTATGACAAAAAGAAGATATGCTTTCATCACGATCAGAAAACAGAACAACAATTAGGAAATATTAGTAATAAAAAGAGAAGACGTAGAAAAAAACTGAAAGCAACAAAGATTATCAATATTCCAAAAGATAAATACTGTCCTAAGCATAAAGACAAACAACTTAAGCCAACAAAATATATCTCTAAAAGAATAATTGTTGATTTAGTGTTAACTAAAAACGGTATCAAAAAGAATATCATTAAGTATATTGGAGATAAAGGTTATTGTTCCGAATGCAAGAGAAATCATCCTCCTTTAGAAATTAGTAAATATAGAGTTAACCAACTCTATGGTGAAAGATTCAAGGCCTGGTATATATTCCAACGGGTTGCTCTTCGCTTACCTTATAAGAGTATTTCTGAAATGATTAAAGAACAATTTGGTGAAGATGTGCCAGTAGGAAATGGTATGCATTTTGTCAAGGATGTTGCACTTAATAATATTGAAACTGAAACACTTATCACTAATAAACTTCTTGAGGGGCCTATTATTCATGCTGATGAAACTCCAATCAGCATCTATGGTGTCACTTACTATGTTTGGGTGTTCACAAATGGAAAACATGCAATATTCAAACTAACGAAAACGCGAGAAGCAACAATTGTACATGAGTTGTTAGATAATTATCATGGAGTACTAATTTCAGATTTTTACTCAGGCTATGATTCTGTGAAATGTAAACAACAAAAATGTTGGGTTCATCTCATAAGAGATTTAAACAACACTCTTTGGCAGAATCCTTTTGACCATGAATTTGAGCAGTTCATCACGGAGATCAAGAATTTGCTCGTCCCTATGATGGAAACAATACAAAAATATGGTTTGAAACAACGAAATCTAAATAAATTTAGGAAGCAGGTTGATAGGTTCTATAAGACATATATCAATGATAAATTATATAAATCTGAACATGCTCAGAAATACCAAAAACGTATTAAAAGATATAGGCAAAGCCTGTTTACCTTTCTTGAGAAAGATAGAATTCCTTGGCATAATAATACCGCAGAAAGTGCAATCAGACATCTTGCAAAACAAAGGGAAATATCAGGAACTTTCAGTGAAACAACAACACGTTATTATTTAGTGCTGCTTGGGATTAAGAAGACATGTCAATTTCAAGAAAAGTCTTTTTTAAGGTTTTTGCTTTCTGATGAAAAAGATGTTGATGTGTTTAAAAAGTAAAGCTCTTCTAAGCAATTACAGTATCTTTGACTTACTAATATAGTATTAATCTAAAGACTGAAAAATTCTATATTGATTACACCAACTACTTTACGTCTGGTGCGAATTAAAAAAAGCCTCTGATTTTATCAGGGTTTCGAGATCCTTCCAAAATCACTATTGTGGAATTTTCAACCGAAAAACAAGGGTTTCAGGACTCAATGTACACCAGACGTACTTTATGTTCTTCTGTTTTGCTCGTAGCGCGATCACGAGGAACGAGTGAACCTCTCGCCCAAAATCATAACGCCACCGCTAAACTGAAAAACAGCTAGATTATTTAGGTTATCGCCACATTGCTAGCTATTTTATAATTGAAAGATGAAAAAGCTTACCATAACTCGACCCGACGACTGGCATCTACATCTACGGGACGGCGCAGCGCTGAAAGCGGTTTTACCAGATACAGTACATCAGTTTGCCCGTGCCATCATCATGCCGAATTTGAAGCCTCCGGTGCGCTCAGTAGCTGATGCTGCGGCCTATCGCGATCGCATTCTTGCAGCAATTCCCGCTGGCAAACAGTTTGAGCCACTGATGACGCTCTACCTCACTGACAACACAAGTCCGGCAGAAATTATCGCGGCCAAGGCATCCCAGTTTATCAAAGCGGTCAAGTACTATCCAGCCGGTGCAACGACTAATTCAGACTTCGGTGTGACAGACATTCGTAAATGCGATCATGTCTTTGAAGCGATGCAGCAGGTAGACATGCCTTTATTGCTGCACGGGGAAGTGACCGATAGAGATGTTGATGTGTTTGATCGGGAGAAAGTATTTATCGAGAAACAGTTGATACCCCTCAAGCAGCGATTTCCTAACCTACGAGTGGTGCTTGAGCATATTACCACCTCAGATGCTGTGCAGTTTGTCCTTGCTACCAACAACATTGCGGCAACGATCACACCACAACATCTATTGTTTAACCGCAACAGCATATTCCAAGGTGGTATACGCCCCCACTATTATTGCCTACCTATTTTGAAACGTGAGAAGCATCGCCAGGCACTTGTGCAAGCAGCCACATCTGGCAATCCTAAGTTTTTTCTTGGCACCGATAGTGCCCCCCATTCGCGCAATAGAAAAGAAAATTCCTGTGGCTGCGCGGGTTGCTATTCAGCTCTGCACGCGATGGAGTTGTATACAGAAGTTTTTGAGCGCGCTGATGCACTAGATAAACTGGAAGCTTTCGCCAGCTTCTATGGGCCAGATTTTTATCAACTGTCGCGCAATACTGAACAAATTACCTTGACCAAAACGACCTGGCGTATTCCCGATGAGGTGCCATTTATTGAATCTGGGCTCGTACCCTTATTGGCAGGTCAGGAAATGACGTGGCAAATGGTATAACATTTGCAGCTATTTGTAATCATCTTGGTTTAATCTCTGCAATTAATGAAACATAATTGTTACCTTCAGTGGCACGAAACCAACTTTTTCGTAAAGTCGATTTCTTAGCCTATGAGTCCGTTGCAAGAGCTAGTTAGGCAAGCAAAAAACTGTGATTGCTGGGTTTCATGCTTCAACCCAGCCTAAGATATCTGCGATCACACTTATTATGCTGCACTCGGCAGCGCGCTTCAATGTTTCGATTTGAAGTCGTACTTGATCGGCTGTATTGAGGATTTGATCACCACCTCCGAGAGCTTGAAGTTGTCGCTCTTGCGGGTCAACGTAATGCGATCTACCACTTGCCACACCACCTAGCGCGCGCCCGTCTCCCCCCCTACGAGTTCTTTGGAGATCTTTGTCGTCTGCGAGGTTGAGTAAATAGAGGAGCTACTGTCATCGATCTTGAGCGCATCCGAGATATTCTTCGAAGTGGTTTTCGACTCAGAGGATTTCTCGCTTCCGCCCATTGTGAAGTCCCCTAACTTCATCTTCATGCTCGTATCGTTACTCTTGCTCTCGGTGATGGAGGTACCAAATTCGATCCCTAAAGTATCAGAGGTTGAATGCTCCGTTTTTTTGTCGCTGCCGACCGTAATCGTAACTTCGTGAGTTTCTTTGTCGCCGTGGTTCACAATAAAGGTACCGCTCTCCTCATACCATTGGGTGCGCTCCAGTCGATAGCCCTGCGCTTTTTGCGCTTCTAATTTTGGCTTCTCTTTTTCCTCTCCAAATCCTACAGCTGCTAATACTGCAAGTGATTCTATCGACTTAGCGAGCACCTCAATCTGCGGATCAAGAATGGGGTCATAGACCTCGTCGCCGCTCAAATCAATCTCGCCGACTTTAAACTCTGGACCGGGCGATACGATGGAGTTGGGTTGCAATACATCGCCGTTGAGAGTTTTAGGAAACTTAATAAATACGGGTTGATGAGCCATGGTTAGTTCTCTTCGGAAACTACAAATTCTCCCTTGCATAATCCAAATGGTCATAACTGTTTACTACTATGAGCAATAGGTCTAACTTCAGCAATCGGTTGGTTAGAACGGATAATTACAAGAGTTTCACCTGCTTCTACTTGGCGCAAGTATTTCAGTGGATCGCGCTGGATTTCATCAACAGTTACATTCAACATTAAAACATTAACAAATTAGAATTCGAATATCTTTTTTAATGCTTTGGTTTTCGCTATTATCAATAAATGCGATCGCTCTGACATAAAGTCTACCCCAAAAGCGATCACTGAAATCAATCTTCTTTTACTATTTCTAAAATACGATTATATAGTGCTGTAGATACTCTAAACTCTGACGTTTCAATCAAGGCATCCAACAACGGCTTAACAGCAAGAATGAGATTTTTCTGTTTTGCTTCAACCAAAATACCCAGCAATCCAGTAATTCTCAACCCCAGACGATTAGCTTCTGCTCGACCACGACGCTCATCAATTAACAGTAAATCAGCACCGATTTCTAGGGCAAGAGCGATCGCTTCAGATTCACCTGGATCTAATCTCGCGTTATTTTGAAGCTGTTCAACAATACTAAAATCATTAACTTGCCTAACTTCCAGCCAGCTTACAGATTGAACTTCAAGAGTTCCAGGAACAGGAGGATCTATGTCTGTAAGTTCACGATACACTGCTTCAGGAATAATCACTTGATTGTAGAGTTGCATCAGAAGCTGTAACTGTTGAATTGCTGCCAAATTTGTGATTACCGATGTATCGCTGATAACAATCAAATCCGCCCTAGCTCCCGCAAGTTTTTCAAATCTAGTTCCAAATCTTCAACATCATAGGAATAGAGAGGAATTTGGCGCTGCTTTAAAAGTTGGCGAAATTCTTGAGATTCCATCTGAGCTAGTTGACTGGCAAATCCCAAAGTTAAACGACCTGTTTGAAAAAGGTGTAATGCAATTTCCTGGCGAAACTCACTTGGAGTAAGCTGAGACGCCTGCAAAATTTCATCTGAAATAACAATACTCATAGCAAAATTGCTTATCCATCTTATCTTTAAGGGTAGCCTAAAAACTTTCTAGATATTGCTTCAGCGACAAAAGCAAGAACTACAATAAATGCGATCGCATTTACACAAAGTTAAATCAAAAAGCGATCGCGTAAAGTTAAAATTAATCAACTATTTTCAAAAACTCTTCTCGTTCCTCACTGGTTACAAAGCGATTGAATTTTCCCGTCCAAGAACTTCACTGATTTCCTCCAGCAATTCAAGTGATAGCAAAACTTTTCCCTGTTTTAAAGCATATCGAAATGCTTTCGAGGGATTGCTGTTCTCAAATAGTAGCGAACTTACAATAACATTTGTATCGAAAACATAGCGACTCTTACTTTTCATGCAAAATTGAATCCAAAATTTCTGGTGTTAATCCTCGCTTCTGAGCTTTTTGACTAATTTCACTCATGACCTCTTCCAACGTTCTTTTCTCACGAGTAGCCTGAGACAGTTTTAAACTTAGTAATGCCTCAATTTTCCGTTTTTCCTCTTCTGAAGCTGTTTCAAAGATGCGGGCAACTTCAGCGTTAACCCGAACTGTAATCGGTTTAGTTGCCATATCTCAACAAATTTAAGAAATATTTAGGATAATACTTACTCTATTTTAGGTCTGTTGCTACCGAACTTTTGGCAATGCCCCGAATTTGGGAAAGTTTTCTCTGTTTCAACTTCCGGTGAGTTTCCTTTTTTAGTGATTCTAGAAGAGTCTGCACCAACTGTCAGCGGATCACTTTTTGATAATTGTAGTGCCTGCTGTTGCAGTTCTTGACTAAACTTATCATAAGAAAAAAGTAAACGCGATCGCTGTATTATAAAGTTAAACTCAAAAGCGATTATTTAGATTTTTAAGTTTTGGATCAATAAAAAAATGTCAGCAGAACTACCAGTTAAAACCCAAACTACACTATATGAACAAGACTTTTGTTTATGGATAGAAACTACAGCAAATCTCTTAAAAGAAGGGCAGTTTTCACAATTAGATATTGAGAATTTGGTTGAAGAAATTGAAACTATGGGCAGAAGTGAAAAAAATGCTTTAGAAAGTAATTTAATCATTGTTTTTTTGCATCTTTTAAAATGGCAATATCAACCAGATAAACGCTCACGAAGTTGGAAAAGTAGTATTTTTGAACATCGAAGAATAGTACATAAAGCATTTAAAAATAGCCCTAGCTTAAAGCCTTTCTTTGCTGATATTTTTGCTGAATGCTACCAATATGGGAGGAAACAAGCTAGTATTGAAACAGGCTTATCCTTGACAGCATTTCCTACAGAATCACCTTTTACTATTGATGAAATTTTAGATGAAGATTTTTTACCTGATTAATTAGCTAATTTTTGTTTTAAGCAGACGTATTAGTCAAACTATTAAATCTTGCGCAAGCATTAGTTTGCTTTCCGTCTTTTAGGAATTACATCATTAGGAACTTGCCAAAATTTTGCAGCTTGTCTCATATTATAGCTTAATATAGAATCATCTACTAAATCTAATTCTTTAGTTTCAAGTACAGATAAATCTATATCTAAACATTTAATGATTTCTGTTCCTAAAGCCTTTGCTAATAGAGGGGGAATCGCGTTACCAATTTCTCTAAATCCATGCCAAATTGTACGATGGAATTGAAACCAATCGGGAAAAGAATGAAGCCGCGCAGCTTCCCTAATACTTATACAACGGGATAGTTGATAATGAATTGGACGAGGTGCGGTGAACGCTCCTTTGTTACTCGCTGTACCGGCTCGTAAAGTGTTAGAAACCCCGTCAGGAGATAATTTAAAAAAACGACTCACTGGTTCTTTTTTACCAGGAATTGTCTTAATAAAGCGTTGAATAGTTTTGTCTGTATGTTTTGAGCCAAGATGACCCCAAACAGTTTTATTATGACTTCTTATATGACACCAAGAATATTCTCCCTGTGGTTGAATATCGAAACTTTTTCTAAATCCTGAATAGTCAAGCTTGTCAACAGTTATTCCATAATCATTACCAATAAATACCGGAATTTCACTTAAATCTGAGATGGCACAACTTACCGTATTCAAAGGGGATAAATCTTCATTCTGACCATTAGTAGGAGAAGGATAATTTGGTCGAGGCATGTCATTTCTATATCCCATTAAAATAAGTCTTTTACGCTTTTGGGGCACACCGTATAAAGAAGCATCCAATATTTGTATTGGTTGGACTATAGAGTATTCATTTTGTTCAAATTCCTTAATTAATTCATCTAAAAACTTGCGATGTTTACCTGATGCTATACCAGGAACATTCTCGAAAATAAAATACTTGGGTCTGATTTCAGAAACAATTCTGGCAAATTCAAAGACTAATTGATTCCGAGGATCTTCTAATTGTCTTTTGCCCATATAAGAGTAACCCTGGCAAGGTGGCCCCCCCGCTATGACATCTATATCAGTTTTAAATCCTTTGTTTTTAATTGCGATTAATAATTCTTGACTGGATAATTGAGATATATCTTTGCAGATTGTCACTCCATAGGGAAAATTGTAATGATGTACTAAAGAGTGAATTGGGTCAATTTCTAATGATGCTACAACATCAAAACTACAACTCTCAAAACCCAATGCCATCCCGCCACAGCCACTGAAGAGATCGATCATGGCTGGACGATTGCTTAAAGTTTCTCTTTGTATTATGATCACTCAGTTATTTATGCTATACTACACAGCACCTCAGTATAAACCATCAGTATAAATCAATAGATATCTAATTTCATCAATAATATGGCTTAAAACTATTGCAATTTATAATGTTTACCCATGTGTGAATCTTGGTGAGACTTTACCTGATCTGAATTTTGGTAGTTGTTCCACCATCAACTAATTTTGTCACGGTATTTGGGTACACTTCAAAAATAAGCTTTGCTAGCTCATCTGTAAATTTTGGTGACGAGTTTCGTGGAGATATATTAGGTTTTCTTCCCTATCCATTCCTCCATTTACCACTCTGATTCTGTTTCAAACAAATGAAACGGTTATGGAAAATAGAATTTTAGATTTCCGATACAAGATAATTAGCTTTTTAGGTAAGGGAGGATTTGGCACAACCTATTTAGCTGAAGATACAAAGCGTCCTCATAATCCCCATTGTGTTGTCAAACAGCTTGATCCTGGAATTGATGAGCCAGAATTTTTAAAGATAGCTAGGCGTTTTTTTGTCAAGGAAGCTGAAACTTTAGAAAAATTGGGAGTTCACGATCAGATTCCCAGATTACTAGCTAATTTTGAACAAGACCAAGAATTTTACTTAGTACAAGAATATATAGAAGGTGAAACTCTTAGTTCAGAGCTCTCTCTGAATTCACCTTGGCCAGAAGCAAAAGTTATTGATTTACTGCGTGATTGTCTAACAATTATTGATTTTGTCCATAGTAATGGTGTTATACATCGTGATATTAAGCCAGATAACTTAATTCGCCGCTCTCAAGATAACAAAATAGTCTTAGTTGATTTTGGTACGGTCAAAGAGGTAATAATGTCTAAAACCCAGACTTTTGCATCAACTGTAGTAGTAGGTAGTAGAGGTTACATGCCTACAGAGCAAGCCAGAGGAAAACCTCGTTTTTGTAGCGATATTTATGCTTTGGGGATGATAGCTATTCAAGCTTTAACGGGAATAGAACCAATACAATTTCAAGAAGATGATAATGGTGAAATAATTTGGTCATTTCAAGCTAACTGTAGCCCTAAAATTAGAGACATTTTAACTAAAATGACTCGCTATAACTTTAAAGATCGTTATCAGTCAGCTTCAGAAATTTTAGAGGAATTGAATAGTTATATTTTCCCAGGAATAATGGCTACCCAATATATCTCATCGAGCTCTCATGCTGATGAAATTGTCGATCAAAAACCAGGTAAAATCAAAATTTTTCAGTCCAAGGTAGTAAAAACTGTGGGAACTTTATCAATTGTGTCTTTGGTAGTTACAGGAGCAATATATTTACTCAATCAAAATTCATCTCAAATACAGCAAGCAAAAATCACGAATACAATTGAATCTTTAGAACAAAATTATGACAATAAAAATTATCAACAATGTTTAAATTTGATTGAAAATTATATCAATAAAGCAGGTATGATTACTCAAGAAACTATTGATGTTTGGCATGGCAAATGTGGTTTAAGGATGGCACAACTAGAAGCAAAAGCCGAAAGAATTTCCAAGGCCATTAATATTGCCAGCAAAATTCCTGAACAATCACCAAACTATCAAGAAGTCAAACAAAATATAGATATTTGGTCAGAAAAAATTTTCACTCAAGCTAAAGAAATATATGAACAAGAGGGCAATCTCGAAGAAGCTAGTCAAATGATAATCAATACAATTCCTCTAAATAGTGCAATTAAAATGAAAGCATTAGCTAGTAAAGAAAAATGGCAACAGGAAACTCAACGAAATAAGCAGATTATTAAAAATGCTCAAAACGCTTTAGACAGCAACCAGTGGCAAGATGCCAAGAAAGAAGCCGCAATAATTACTAATCAAACTAATGCTTCACCATTTTGGCGCAAACAAGCTCAAGCAATTATTAATCAAGCAAATGAAGATATAGAGTCGGCTCAAAACAATAATAAAAGTCATACACTCCCCACCTCTTCTACCAATAACAATGGAGATGACAAACCATCTTCACCTTCTCCAAATCCTGTTCTTGACGTTTGTGAAGATACACCAGAACTTTGCTAATACAAATTTCTATCTAAATTCCGTCTAACAATTGTAAGATTTATGCAACATAAGCATTTTTAGATCGTATATATCATAAGGACAATTATTACCTCATCTTAACCTGTGGTATTAGTCGTCTAACTGCTAAATGAAATACTAATTAAGAGAGTAATCTGAGATGAAAAGTTCATTAATCACTAAACTGTTAATAAGCATAACCACTATTGTAAGCAGCTCATTTATTACTATTAAGACTCCAGCTACTTTAGCGCAAACAGTAGCTAAAGATAAGCAATCCACAAAACAAGATGTTCAATATCGTTGTATAGATCGTAATGGCACTCCTGCAACTGTAGCTTATACTCGTCGGGGCCCTATTGAATTAATTCTCTGGAACAGTAATTATTTTTCTGGTAGTGGTTATACTCCAGAACGTCGTTGTCAGGAAGTAACTGCTAGATTTCAGCAACATTCTGATGCTAAAAACTTGAGATACATTTCTACGGGAGTAATGAATAAATATCAAGTTATTTGTGTTTCGGAAAAATCTGGAAACTGTAAACCTGATGGTTTGTTAATTACCCTACAGAATGATGATAATGCACAGCAAGTTTTTAAGGATTTGTTTGATTTGGCTAATAGAAAAGTTGCTGGGGGAATCTATCGTCCTGCAATGCCAGGAATAGAAATTAAGGAAGTAATCAATGTCGATAATTTTTTAGATCAAAGTCCATTGATGGAAGAAAACGCTATTCTGTCTGACACTGCTCCTGAAGCAAATTTTACCAACAAGAACTCTTCTGAAGAAACAGTTATCGAAAATCCATTCGATAACTTTTAATAGTTTCTACTATTTGAAATAATATAAAAATATTTATATTGAGCCTAATCCAATTCTAAATAAAGCTAGAGAGCGCAGATATAAACCAAAAGATTTTTCTATGTAGTTAGAAAAAATAACTCTGATTTTGTTAATTAGCCTGTCCAATTAGAGTAAATGCTGCCCAATCTGTTGGATGAGAATATGATTTCATGGTGGATAACATTGCTTGACGTAAGGCTTGAGCTTTATTATCTAGTTTGATTCTTGCTTGATGAAATTCTGTCATTAAGCTAGCTGTAGAAATATCTCTTACTTCCCAAAGAGGTAAGACTAAATTTGATGCACCAGAAAGAAATAAAGAACGAGATAAACCTAATACGCCATCTCTAGTTAATAACCCTCTTCCTGTATCGCAAGCACTGATAACCACTAAGTCTGCATTAATGCTTAAATCTAAAATTTCCGATGATGTTAATAATCCATCGTCGCTATTAGATTCTGCGAAAGAGATTGCACCAGGTATCCCAGTATTAAAAAAGTCGTCAAGTAAACCATGAGTCGCAAAGTGAATGATATCTGCCGAGTTGATTTTTTGTTTAATTAGAGTTTCTGTGGCAGCCGAGCCAATTATAGCTTCTGTATTTACAATTTGAGCAATATTAATTGCTTCATCTTTTGCTGACGGTAGATCAGTAAGATTTAATGGGATAGTACCTTTCCCTGGAACAGCAATATTAGTAGGGCTAGTGGGATTACCAATCACTAAAGCATTACTACTATTAGCAGAATTATTATTTTCAGTTATAAGTTGTAAGACTTGTATTGTAGGTGCGGTTAAAATAGAATGCTTTTCTATGAGGTAAGTTCCACTGTTATCTTGTAAGGCTGGGAAAGAAATTTGGAATAATTCTTGTTGGGGAATAAAAATTATTGGTGACTCAACATTTGTCGGCAGTAAATCTGCTATGGGTGTGATTAAAACTTCATGCAAAGATTGATGAATAGTATCAAAGGGAAGTTTTAATTTATCTTTTTCTTTTGATAAAATCTGAATGACTTCGTTGCTCGTAACTGTTGTTTTCTTGTTGTTGTTCAAATAGTTTTGAATTATATTTTTTGCTTGCCATTGATTTGCCCAATTTCCCGCTTGTTTGATTAAATCAGCTTGTTGAGGTGTTAATTCCACTGTCCTAAAAGTAACTTCTCCAGTGGGTTTAATGACCCAAATATGAATTTTTATATATTTTCCATATAATTTACCCTGGGCTACAAAGTTTTCGTCGGCAATAAAACTATATTCCACTAAAGTGGCATTTTGCTGTTGGGCAACTTGTTTAATTTGTTCGATAGTTGGAGGTGAAATTCTTTGTTCCAAAGCTTGAGTGGATGAACTATTAGAAGATATTCGTGTTGCTAATAATCGGACAAAAGCTCTGGCTCTTTCAGCTTCTGAAATTTCTAAAGCAGATTCATATTTATTTTGGGCTACCAATACTCTTCTCAATAGCGGATAACTCTGTAACTGAGTATCAAATAAAGAAACTCGATCTAAGTCACTTAATCCTTGACGCATTTCGTCTCTTAGAGAAATTGCTTGTCTAAAACTAGTTTCGGCTTCGGTCAGTTGGTTTAACTGCCACTGAGCAAAACCAAGGTTATGCCAACTTTCCGCTTCTAATAAGCGATCGCCTGATTGTTGGGCAATAGCTAAGCTTTGTTCAAGATAAGTTTTAGCTTGTGGGAAGTCATCTAAACTAAGATAAAGCGATCCCATACCACTAAGGATGATTCCCTTAAGAGCAGAAAAATTATTTTGTTCGACAAGTTCTAAACTCTTTTGATAATAGTCTAATGACTGAGAATAGTTCATCTGAGCATGGGCAGCGCTACCTAAGTTATTGAGAGTTTGGGCTTTGAGCTTTTGACTCAGATTAGGATTGTCTAAATTTTGAATAGTTTCGAGACTTTGTTGGTATTGTTGAATAGCTTGTGGATAGTCTCCTTGGTTGGCATAGATCGCACCGATGCTATTGTAGGAATATACTAAGCCTGGGATATCGTTAAAACTACGAGCGATTTCTAAACTCTGCTGATGGAAATCAAGAGCTTTTTCATAGTTACCAAGAGCTATTTGTACATTCCCCAAACCTCTTAAGACTAGTCCTTCTGCTGCCATATTTCCTAACTCTTGCCACAGAACTAAAGATGCTTGGTAAGATTCCAATGCTTGAGGATAGTTACTCAACCTTAAATAATTATTGCCTAAGTTTCCTAAAATACTTGCTTTAAGTTGCTGATTTTCTGTCTGTTTAACTACTGTTAATGCTTGCTGAAAATAATCTACAGCCTGAGGATAATTTTCTTGTGCTTCGGCAGCAAGTCCTAACCTACCTAGTACTACAGTTATTCCTAGATTATCTTGTTGTTGTCGATAAATTTCTAAGGCTTGCTGCCAAGATTTAATTGCTAATTCTATTTGATTAGCTTGATATTGTTGATTGCCCTGTTCGTATAATTTTTCGGCTTTACTTTGATTTTGAGCGAGAAAATAATCACTAACTAAAAAATTACTCTGTTGATTATAGATTTGTTGTTGAGAGAGTAATGTTATTGATACAGAATTTATTTGGGCTTTCGCAACTTTGCAAAATAATAAGAGTAGGGAGAGCGCTAATGTGTAATTGTTGAGTTTAAATATTTGTTGAAAAACTAACATTATTATATTTTCACTAGATAAAACTAATTTAATAAAATTTAAAGCCCCTCTCTTATTAGGAGAGGGGTTGGGGAGAGGTTTTATTCAAGAACTATTTCGTTTCAGAAGAAAACCAAGGAAATTTAATAGGATTACCTTCTCGATCTTGAGGAATTGTAAATTTCCAACTGGTGTTTCCGTCTGGTGTGATTAGTTCGGAAATAACTTCTCCGGTTAACAATTCTGGTAATAGTTCTTCGTCAACTGGAATGGGATTACCATCTTTATCTCTAGGTTGAGTAAAGATAAAGGATAAACTTTGACCCCCACAGGTAACTTTTACTTTATTAGTACCAGCGATGGGAGCAATAGTAAGTGCTTCACCACAGAAAACAGCTTCTTCTTGTTCAGTTGAGGATGAAGCAATTTTCTTATCAGGGTCATCGCTTTCAAGATCTCGCAGATTATCAAAAATATCATCCTCTCGATTATCATCAGGTTCTTCACTGTCTTCATCCCCAGGGCCATCACCCGGACCTGCACCGGGACCATCACCCGGACCATCTCCCGGACCATCACCCGGACCTGCACCGGGACCATCACCGGGACCATCACCAGGACCATCTCCCGGACCATCACCCGGACCTGCACCGGGACCATCACCCGGACCATCTCCCGGACCATCACCCGGACCATCACCCCGACCATCACCCGGACCATCACCCGGACCTGCACCCGGACCCG
>JAAUYH010178389.1_pt1 | contig 22368 bp, 22 predicted proteins | sample 7278061 | NCBI WGS metagenome assembly JAAUYH01 (sample SAMN14350203, study PRJNA611818) | marine sediment metagenome | isolation source: surface marine sediment (0.6m) | place: French Polynesia: Moorea | collected 2018-08 | reverse complement strand
CAAAATCAATCGTTGCCTCCACAAAAACGAACAGGCTGTCTTTGGCTAGTATATCTATATTTTCAAAGGATTTTCCCGCAACTCCATCTACATTTAATCGGTAAAATGAAGCCTCACCCCTGCCCAATTCAATGGTCGGAATGGTTATCGCATCATTGCTACGATTATACACCTTAAAACTGCGTGTACTGGAACTTATATTGGTAAAAACAGTATCAAGAAAGATGGTATCTCTGGAAAATTCAAGGTTACCCGAACTCAAAATAGTATCAAAATCCTTACGGCATGAGCCTATTGATATGATCAATAAGAAAAGTAAAAATGAATAGCCTATACGCATTGGTAAACCTTGTAAATCTATAACTTATTCGCCTGTTAGATTATTGCTTTTTTTTCAGTTTAATTTCAAATAGTTTATTCCATCGTTTTCCCGTTACGAATAAACGATCGTTTTCGGCGTCATATGCTATTCCGTTTAAAACATTATCATTGCCTTTTTGCCCTGCCTCTGGTTGTAATCCTTTTAAATCGGCAATACCTTCAACTTCGCCATTTTTAGGATTGATGATCAGAATACTATTTTGCTGCCACTTATTGGAGTAGATCTTACCATTGATATATTCGATCTCATTGAGTTTATCAACTTTTCTATCATGCGTATATGCTTCAATAAAATGCTGTTCTTTCTGGTCTTCGAGATTTAAAAACCAGATACGCTCTGTTCCGTCTGTCTTAATAAGTTTGGTATCATGGTGTGCCAAGCCCCATCCTTCTTTACTTGCGCCATAGAAGAATTCTTTCTCTTTCGCGAAATCTTCAAGATTATAAATAAAACCTTTCCCGCTTTTCCAGGTTAGCTGATATATTTTATTATTATAGATCGTCAATCCCTCGCCAAAATATTGACGCTCCAAATCTTTTTTCTGGACGATCTCACCGGTTTCTAAGTTCACTTTTCTGAGTGATGATTCACCATATTGTCCGGTACTCTCATAGAGAAATCCGTCATGAAATTCCAGCCCTTGCGTAAAAGCCTTTTCGTCATGCGGATAGGCATTGATAATATCATAGGTATAAATATCCGGTTGATTTGCGGCCAAAAAGACAATCGTATTCGTAAGCTGCTTTTGCCTATCGCCATAAAAAACGGTAGCTGACACGGCATGCTTCCCTAATCGTTTATCAGTGATATTTAGGTCTGAATTTGTCATGAGATACTTCCCATCAAGGTAATAGCGAATAGAATCTATAGGCTTATCATTTTTTTCGCTTACTGATATACTTAATTTTTGGTTGACCGCTATGGTCTTGGGTGAGGTTAATTTTAGCTTATAAGGATTACCACAACTCATTAAAAACAAGGTAATTACTCCTAAAACTGAAAGCGATCTGAACGTCATTCTATTATTTTTATGTAAAATGTATTTTTTAGTTTGAATTTCCAAAAATAGTATTAAATTTGCACTCGCAAAACAGCAGGGCTGTTATTTTAACAATTTTTAAAAAAGAGTACGATGAGAAAAGGGATTCATCCAGAGAATTACAGAATGGTAGCATTTAAAGATATGTCTAATGATGATGTATTTTTGACAAAATCTACTGCTGAAACCAAGGAAACTATTGAGGTTGATGGTGTTGAGTACCCGTTGGTGAAGTTAGAAATCTCAAGAACATCACACCCATATTATACCGGTAAAGTTAAATTGGTTGATACCGCCGGACGTATTGATAAGTTTAAAAACAAATACGCGAAATTCAAGAAACCTGTTGCTAAAGCAGCTGCACAGGAAGAAGAATAGGGTGTCACTACAAAATCACATTCCAATCTTTCTCCCCTTTTTAAGATGGAAATAAAAAACCTCGAATTTTAAATTTCGAGGTTTTTTAGTTTTATAAGTTTCAGATCTGGTTAAGAACGATGACCTTACTTATATTTTCTTCATCTGCTGTTTCAGCATTTGAATCTGCTCTTTCAGCATTCCGTGTTTATCTAACTTCTTAGCTTCGGCAATTAAGTTTGTGGCTTCGCGTTTTCTACGCTTGGTCATAGCAACACCTGCCAACTGCAATTTCGCCATGGCCAGGTCATGATCCATCGACAGGCCTAATTGAATGGCCTTCTTAAAAAACTTTTCAGCTTGCGTTAAGTTGGTCTGTGATACCATAATGCCTTGTAAAAAATTGTAATAGCCCTCTTGCTTGCGCACCAAAGAAGCACTCGGATTTTTAATATAAGACAGCCACTTTGAGGCGCCTGCAAAATCCTGTTTACGCATCCTCAAAAAAGCGAGCAATATGAATTCATTCTTGAAATAAAGGAATACAAAGATACCCGCAAGTAGAATTAAACTAATGCCGTTACCAATATTACCCTCCACAAATTGATATATCGCCCAGGCAAAAATACCGGCAGCTATAATTAATTTAATATTTTTATGAAACATATATAGGTTAAAATTTAGAGGCGCAATTTACAAAATGATTTTGGGTTAATCCTCATAATACTACTTCAAGACACAGTACTTTTAAGAAATAGAATACACGAAATACTAATTGTAGTTTTTAAACGTTTAAAATCAAAGATTTTAAAATAATCCCCTAAATTTCTTTCATGTTAAGAAAAGTATTCAAGTATCTCTTTGTACTACTCTTTATCGGAGTCCTAGCTTTGGGAATTTTCGTAGCCGCCGTCTATTATGGCGTATTTGGTCCATTATATACCGCTGATGAACTCAAAGAATTCAAGAATGAAACAGCTACTCTGGTACTCTCTGAAGAGGGCTCCATTATTGGAAAATTCTATGCTGAGAACCGAACAAATGTTTCCTTCGAGAAGTTTCCCAAACATCTGGTCGATGCCTTGGTAGCTACAGAAGATGCGCGCTATTTTAAGCATGAAGGTGTTGATTCAAGAAGTCTTTTACGTGTACTTTTTAAAACAATTCTATTCAATCAAAGAAACGCCGGTGGAGGTAGCACCATCAATCAGCAACTCGCCAAGAATATGTATGGCCGAAAAAGTTATGGACCATTAACCATGTTGGTCAACAAAACAAAAGAAGGTTTTCTGGCACATCGCTTACATGGCATTTATTCTAAAGAAGAAATATTAACCTTGTACCTCAACACAGTGCCTTTTGGAGAAAATGTACTGGGCATCGAAGCCGCCTCAAGACGTTATTTCAATAAGCCTGTAGAAAAATTGAAAACCGAGGAAGCCGCCGTGCTGATCGGTATGTTAAAAGCGAATACTTATTATAATCCGCGTTTATATCCTGAGAATGCCACCGGTCGACGGAACGTCGTTGTTGCGCAAATGGAAAAATATGGCTACCTAACGATGTCAGAAAAAGATTCATTACAAAAACTTCCGCTACAACTCGATTATGCGAATTTAGAATCTGAAGGCCCGGCCAATTACTTTTTAGTACAAGTAAAAGATGAAGTTCAGGAAATTTTGGAGACCATTAACGAACGCGATGGTACTGACTATAGTATAGAGAAAAGCGGACTTACTATAAAGACCACATTAAACCTTAACCTTCAAAAATATGCCTTAAATGCCTATAAAAGTCATTTAGGTGTGATGCAGAACCGTTTGCGTAAGCAACACAGAACCGGTGAAAGCAATCGAATATTGAATGAGCTACTCACTAAAGAATTAAGGCGCTTAAAACTCACCAAAATGGCGAAAGAGCGTAAAAGCCGGGAACTATTTGACTGGGATGGTTTTTATACAGATTCTATTTCCGTTCAGGACAGTCTACGCCATTCCCTCACATTGCTGCATGCCGGTTTTTTGGCTTTGGAACCCAACACAGGAGCGATAAAGACCTGGATAGGTGGTATCGATTATCGAACACAACCCTATGATCAAATTCACGCACAACGCCAAATTGCTTCTACCTTTAAACCATTTTTATATGCCGCAGCTTTAGAAAATGGCGCCCAACCTTGTGATTATTTAGATAATGAAAAACTGGTACTAACCGACTTCAATAATTGGCAACCACAGAATTACGATAAAAGTACCGGAGGAAAATATACTATGGCGGCATCTTTGGCAAAGTCCTTAAATATCCCGACCGTAAATTTATACTTGAGCACGCCGTATTCAATGCTTGAGAACCTATGGCAACGCATGGGTTTCTCACAAGAACTCATCAATAAACCTTCGCTCGCCCTGGGAACTTCTAATGCCAGTGTTTATGAACTGGCTATTGCCTACGCATCTTTTGCCAATGGAGGTTATAAGGTAAAGCCTCAATCAATACTATCAATCAAAACCAATGATGGTAAGGTTCTATACCTTAACAAACTACTAAAGAGTAAAGAGCGTGTACTTGATAAAGACCATGTAAGCGTTCTTAATTCAATGCTGCAAAAAGCCGTGAATGAAGGTACCGGAAGGTCAATAAAAGGGAAATACGGCATTACCCTTCCCTTAGCGGGAAAAACGGGCACTTCACAGGATTATGCAGATGCCTGGTTTGCAGCCTACAATCCTAAGTTGGTTTTAGTGACCCGTGTTGGAGCCTCATCGCCCGTTATCAAATTTAATACAGGCACCAATGGTTCTGGCAGTGCCCTTGCTCTTCCTTTAGCCGCAAAGACCTTACAAAGTATCCAAAGAAGTAATTGGATTAAGAAAACATATACCTCTAAATTTGAGCCGCTAACCGAAGAACTTACGCTTCAAATGACCTGCGAAGACTATTCGGAAGAAACCGGGCTGGAAAAGTTCTTCAACAACATCTTTAAAAAGGAAGAAACTACCTTAGAACGTGCTAAAAAACGGGCTGAACGTAAAGCAAAACGTCAAAAACGCCGTGAAGAACGACGCAAAAAGCAGTAATTTTCATGTAATTGGTTCTAAAAATTAAACCATTTGTAACTTCTTGAGTCTTAAATAGGTAAAAATTTGTATATTTGCGTTATTAATAATTATAATTGCTAAAACATGAAAAGAAATCTACCCCTTTTGTTAATTGCTTTTGTTTTAATTTTCTCATCATTTTCTGATGAAAAAAAATCAAAAATTACTTGGTTTAAATCTGCCAGTGGTGAAGGATACATAAGCATGGAGAGAATAGATAATGAGAATGCACAATCTATTCTAAAAACTACTGTAAATTCTTATTTCGGTAATGAAAAGTTAGACTTCACTACCGTAACGGTTACTGATTCGAAAAAGTTGGCAAATGCTTCTAAGATTGTATTTAACGGTACCATCGATTCGAATATGGAGCCCGTTGAATACCTTGGTGAGCGCTTAAAAACTAAAAAAAGTGGTACTTTCTGGAGTTTTCACGGTAATTTTAAAAATGAAATTACTAATGACCCTGAAGTAAACCAATTTTTAGCTCCTAATCACAGTGCTGTCATTAAAATGCCGGTTGCTACAATCCCATCATTCAATGTATGGGCGATCGTGTCAGAATTACCTTTTAATAAAACTGAAGGAACATTTCGATTCAATTCTTTAGATGAGACGAAACTTTATGTGAAGAAAGGTCAGGTTATTTCATATGTTGGTGAAGAAGTTGCCGATATTGATGGTGAAAAACAGACCTTGCATAAATTTGTACATCAAGGTAAAAGAATGAAACCCGCTTACTATTGGGTAAATAATGACAGAGAGTTGGTGAAGTTCATCTTGGATGAAGAGTTTGAATTCGTTGTGAGCACTAAGGAAGAAGCATTGGGCAGATCAATGGCTACTATCACTGACGACTAAGTTTAGTTAAAATAACAAATTAAAATCCGTAACACCGATGTTGCGGATTTTTTTTGCTTTAAAAACCTAACAAAATTAAGTAACTTGTAGGCAATTACTTATAATGGACTTTTTCACCATTTACATACAAGGATTTTTAGTGATTATGGTTCAAATGACCCTGCTATGGATTGTAAGTATAAAAATCAAGAATGTAAGTATTGTAGACCCCTTTTGGGGATTAGGTTTTGTACTGGTCGCCATTCACTATTATTTTAGTGCCGAGGGAAATCCCGTGCGCATGAAACTCGTTTTAACCTTAGTTGGTATTTGGGGACTGCGTCTTTTTGCTTATTTACTTTGGCGCAATTGGAATAAGGAAGAAGATTACCGCTATCAACAATTCAGGCAAGATTACGGAGCAGAACGCTATTGGTGGTTTAGCTTTTTTCAGGTATTTCTTTTGCAAGGATTTCTATTGTGGCTCATTTCAGCACCCCTATTGGCAGCCATGTATTATGGTCAAAATACCACTTTAAATGTCTTTGACTATAGCGCTGTTATTCTATGGATCATCGGATTTGTATTTGAAGCGAGCGGTGATTATCAATTGGCAAAATTTAAATCCAACTCCAAAAACAAAGGAAAATTGCTAACCAGCGGTTTATGGAAATATACGCGGCATCCTAACTATTTTGGCGATGCAACGGTCTGGTGGGCTTACGCATTGTTTTCTGTGGCAGTAAGTAGTTATATCCCTTTATTGAGTGCTATTTTGATGTCATGGCTGATTGTAAGGATTTCAGGGGTCGCTATGCTGGAACGTACGCTCAAACACACCAAACCTGAATATAAGGCCTACATAGAACAAACCAATGCCTTCTTTCCCTGGTTTCCAAAAAAGAAAAAATGAACTGGATTAAAGAAAATATCTGGTTACTCGCCTTTATTATTTGGGGACTACCACTCACCTACTACAGGAGTAAATTCAGAAAAATAGTTTATCAAACCGATAGTTGGCTTATCAATATTAAGCCATTATTTTTAAAAGAATTGAAGGGGTTGTTTGGTTCCATTTATCCTGAAGACAAAGAATATTTAAAAATGCGTAATTTTTACAGATTATATCTCAGCGTTTATACACTGCTGTTTTTACTATATCTTTATTTCAAAAAGTGAGGTTTAATTACAAACATCTTATTCTCTTAATTTTCTCATTATTATTAATTGCGTTGTTGTTGCCAGAAACAACTGTGCGTATGTGTACCGTTTGCGGAGTACAAGACTATGAACGATCAATTTTCGGAAAGCCAATTGAACTCATAAGTAGTCGAGAAGTAGATGAATTAGGCACTTATAAAAAGTGGAAACAAGAACACGGTGGACCGCATCAACCTCATGATTGGAAAGAAGTTGAGGTAGCTCCTAAAGACCTTTTAAAAGACTGAAATTGAGTATCTTTAATTCATAAATACACTTCATCAATGAAAACTAACATTAACTATACTTATTTATTCCTGCTGGTTCTCCTTCTGATATTGAATGCATGTGATCAGGAAACAAAAAAAGCAGCACACACTGAAGCTGATTTTTCATTTGAAGAAATTACTATTACAGAACTTCAAAAAGGCTATGCAGATGGCACGTATTCCATTCGCATGGTCACCCAGAAATATTTAGATCGTATTGAAGAGATTGATGTAAACGGACCACAATTAAATTCAATTATCCAATTAAACCCTGACGCATTAACTATAGCTGATCAGTTAGATAAAGAACTTAAAGAAGGGAAAAACAGAGGTGCTTTACATGGTATCCCGATCATCTTAAAAGATAATATAGACACGCATGACAACATGTATACTACTGCCGGTTCAAGGGCTTTGGCCGGGTCTAAACCACTGAAGGATAGCCATGTGGCAAAGCTATTAAGAGAAGCCGGTGCCGTTATTATTGCAAAAGCTAATTTGAGTGAATGGGCAAACTTTCGCGGTGAGCTGTCATCCAGTGGTTGGAGCGGTATCAATGGCCAGACGAAAAATCCCTATGTATTAGACCGTAACCCTTGTGGTTCGAGCTCTGGTTCTGGGGCAGCGGTGGCTGCTGGTCTCAGTTTGGTAGCCATTGGTACCGAAACCAACGGATCGATCGTATGCCCTTCAAATGCCAATGGCGTTGTTGGTATTAAACCAACCGTAGGTTTGGTAAGCCGCTCTGGCATTATTCCGATTTCATTTACACAAGATACTGCCGGTCCTATGGCAAGAACACTAACGGATGCTACTATTTGTCTGAATGCTTTGATAGGAATAGATTCAACCGATGCCAAAACCCCGGCTAGTTCCCAGCATGTTAAAGAGGATTATACCCAATTTTTAAAAAAGGATGGCTTAAAGGGAAAACGCATTGGGCTATACAAGAGGCCCTTAGGTAGAAATTTTAAGGTAGATACGCTTTTCAGAGAAGCCGTAGCCTTCATGAAAAGTCAGGGTGCTGAAATTATTGATATTGAAAGAATTGCAGATAATGCCGTTGGAGGTATGTCATTTCAGATCATGTTATACGAGTACAAAGACGGTCTTAATAACTATTTCAAGTCCCTGGGCCCTGATGCAAAAATTAAAAGCCTGCAAGACTTGATCGAGTTCAATAAAAAAGATTCCATTGAGTTAAAATTTTATAATCAAAAGTATCTTGAAATGGCACAAGAAAAAGATAGGTTAGATTCTGAAGACTATAAAACGACCTTGGCGAATATGCTAAAAGGTTCCAGGGAAAATGGAATTGACCGTGTGATGAATGAACACGATTTGGATGCTATAGTTGCGCCCACCGGTGGCCCGGCATGGAAAACTGATCACTTAAATGGTGATTCTTTCGGGTTAGGCAGTTCATCACCCGCTGCCAGGGCAGGTTATCCCAATATTTCTGTACCCATGGGCTTCGTAGGTGAATTACCGGTAGGTATATCAATTTTTGGGCGTGCCTGGAGTGAGCCTGTGTTGTTGGAGATTGCTTATGCCTACGAACAAGGTACTAAACATAGAAAAGCACCAAAATTTTTAGAAAAGTAACTATGGAAGTCGTCAATATTAAAGAAAAGTTCGATTTATTTGATGAGCATTGGAGTCCGAAAATTATTGGGCAGTTAAATGGTCAAGACGTGAAGCTTGCCAAAATTCAAGGCGAATTTGTATGGCATGATCATAAAGATGAAGATGAGCTGTTCTATATCATAAAAGGATCCTTAGTTCTTGAATTCAGAACTAAAAGCGTTACTCTTAATAAAGGTGAAATGATTATTGTACCAAAGGGTGTTGAACATAAGCCTATTGCCAAAGAAGAAGTTTGGGTGCTGTTATTCGAGCCCAGTAACATCAAACACACCGGCGATGTTCAGCATGCATTGACTAAAGAAAAATTTGATAAAATTTAAATGAGATTATTCTTCTATACTGTCAATTAAGATCTCTAAAATCTCTATGGCAGCCTTTGCTATTTTCGTTCCGGGGCCAAAAACACCCACTACGCCGGCATCGAATAAAAATTGATAGTCTTGAGGGGGTATGACGCCACCGGCAATTACCATGATGTCTTCACGACCGTAGTTTTTTAATTCGTCCAAGACTTGCGGTACCAAGGTCTTATGACCTGCCGCCAATGAGGATACACCTAAAATATGCACATCATTCTCCATTGCTTGTTTCGCGGCTTCTTTTGGTGTCTGGAATAAAGGGCCAATGTCTACATCAAATCCAAGATCAGCAAAACTGGTCGCCACTACCTTTGCACCGCGGTCATGGCCATCTTGCCCCATTTTAGCCACCATAATCCGTGGACGACGCCCTTCTAATTCTGCGAATTTATCAGCTAATTGCGTCGCCTTTTTAAATGTTTCGTCTTCTTTGATTTCCCTGCTGTACACGCCTGTTATTGAATTTATACTTGCTTTATAGCGTCCGAAAACAGTTTCTAACGCGTCAGAAATTTCACCTAAAGTTGCGCGTTCACGTGCTGCCGTCACTGCCAAAGCTAGTAAATTTCCTTTACCCGAAGCAGCGCATTCTGTAAGTTCTTTGAGGGCTTTCTCTACCTTATTACGATTTCTTTCGGTCTTTAATTTGGTCAAGCGCTCTATTTGTGCATTGCGAACGGCCTGGTTATCAACTTCTAAAATATGTAAAGGATCTTCCTCTTTTAATTGATATTTATTTACACCAACGATAACGTCCTGACCACTATCGATACGCGCTTGTTTTTTAGCCGCCGCTTCTTCGATACGTAATTTCGGAATCCCTTTTTCAATGGCCTTGGTCATCCCCCCAAGGTCTTCCACTTCCTGGATCAACTTCCAGGCTTTTTCTGCGATATCCTCGGTAAGTTGCTCAACATAATAGGAACCGGCCCAGGGATCCACCGTCTTAGTGACCTTGGTTTCCTCCTGAATATAAATCTGCGTATTTCTGGCAATTCGTGCTGAAAAATCAGTAGGTAATGCGATGGCTTCATCCAAGGCATTAGTATGTAGACTTTGCGTTCCGCCGAAAGCGGCTGCCATGGCCTCAATTGCCGTTCTTGCCACATTATTGAAGGGATCTTGTGCCGTTAAGCTCCATCCACTGGTCTGACAATGCGTACGTAGTGCTAGTGATTTAGGGTTCAGAGGATTAAATTGTTTGACAATTTTGGCCCAGAGTAACCTACCGGCGCGAAGTTTCGCAATTTCCTGAAAATGATGCATTCCAATCGCCCAAAAGAATGATAAGCGTGGGGCGAAGCTATCAATGTCCATTCCCGCTTCAATTCCAGTACGTATGTATTCCAATCCGTCTGCCAGGGTATAGGCGAGTTCTATTTCGGGCGTTGCCCCGGCTTCCTGCATATGGTAGCCTGAAATAGAAATAGAATTGAATTTCGGCATGTTTTTACTGGTATATTTAAAAATATCAGCAATTATTTTCATGGAAGGAGTAGGTGGATAGATATAGGTATTCCGCACCATAAACTCTTTTAGAATATCATTTTGGATAGTACCTGATAATTTTTCAGTAGCTACCCCTTGTTCTTCTGCGGCTACAATATAGAAGGCCAGTATCGGTAATACAGCGCCATTCATGGTCATTGATACCGACATTTTATCGAGTGGAATCTGATCAAAGAGTATTTTCATATCTTCTACAGAATCAATGGCGACTCCGGCTTTTCCCACATCACCCTGTACACGTTCATGATCAGAATCATAACCGCGATGCGTTGCTAAATCAAAAGCAACTGAAAGTCCTTTTTGTCCGGCCGCCAGGTTCCGACGGTAAAATGCATTACTTTCTTCAGCCGTTGAAAATCCGGCATACTGGCGTATTGTCCAAGGGCGCCTCACATACATCGTTGAGTACGGGCCCCTCAAATTCGGTGCAATACCTGCAACAAAATTTTCATGCTCAAAAGTTTTGGACTTTGAGTTTCGGGTTTTAAGTTCTATATTTTGAATGCTCTTCCTTTTCATTTTTGGACTACTTCCTCACTGAAATTATGTTTAGTTTTCTTTTTTAAGTCGCTCTTGTTCTAACGGCTCAGCTAGACGCTTCGCAATAATGGGTTGAACTAAAGTTTTTCTAGGTTTTGTTTTTATAAAAGGATACAATTCCAATTCGTTTTTCATCCGGTCATTCTGATTAGGATGCTTGTTCGTACCAAGTAAAACTTCATGTCCGCTATCAAAATGTTCCTGTTCCCTTACTGCATTTTGGGCAATTTTACGTTGAATCGTACCTTCAAACACTTGTTTTAAGAATCCACCTGAATTTTCAATATCCTTAAAAAGTTCCAGGGCTTTCTCAGCTAGTTGTTTGGTCAATGACTCTATGTAATAAGCACCATCGGGAAAATTTGAAGCTTCTTTGAAATAGCTCTCCTCTTGTAAGATCAACAATTGGTTGCGGGCAATGCGCTCTCCAAATTCATTTTTTTTATGATAAACGGCATCATAAGCCACATTAGAAATCACATTGGCTCCTCCCAGTAGGGCACTCATACATTCGGTTGTTGTGCGCAGCATATTGGTATTATAATCGTACAGGGTCTTGTTGCGCAGGCTTGGGGAGGCAAAAATATGTGGCTCTATGCTTAGCTTGTATTCTTCACAAAGCAGACTCCATAAATACCTAAAAGCTCTCAATTTGGCAATCTCGAAGAAGTAGTTACTTCCTACCGCAAAATCAAAGCGTAGTGTACCAATAGATTGGATCTCATTACTCATAAAGGCATGGAGGTATTCATTTGCATGGGATAGTGCATAAGCAATTTGCTGTACACTATTCGCTCCTGCATTTTGATAATGGCCGGCATCCACAGTCATTATATGCGTCCGTTCAGATGCTTTTGAAAGGAGCGTATTCAATAGTTCAAAATCAGCCTCCTTATTTCTGAACCAATTCCCGTCTTTTACTAAATTTCCTATAGGGTCAACATTCAAAAAAGTAGCGTAAGCCTTTGTTCTTTGGATTACATCTAAATGGAAATTCTCAGAAAGAAAATTAAGTTTGAAATAAACAGACCGCCCAACATCACCCGGTTTGATATCCTGCAAGACAAGTGCTATTTCAAAAGGTTCATTTGCTTCAAATTGAATAGTGGTTGCTCCTCTTTTCAGGGCATCTTTGGCTAAAAAATTAGCCGTGTGCTCGTCCGAGATAAAAATGGACTGGCAAATCGAAGCTTGACCCTCGAATTTAGGAATCTCCAGCATCTCGAAGTCATCGAGGTGGTAAAAAGGCTTTACTTTGATACCTTCATTTGATTCCCACAGAAGTGTTTCGTTATAATCAGCTCCTTTAAGATCAAATTGAATCTTCTGTTTCCATTGTCTGGCAGTGACCTGATCAAATTCATCGAATAGAAATTCACCCATCACTCATTCTTTTTTAGTGTATCGAATTCAATAATATAGATATCTTCATCTTTTCTTTTCATATGGTATTTTTCGCGTGCAAATTTTTCAAGGGAATCAGGGTTCTTTAAGTCACTCATTTCCTTTTTATCTTTATTGATTTCGCGTCTGAAGTAAGTTGTATCACTCACGATCTGATTGAGCTCTTTATTCACATCACGATGAATGAAATATGAGTTTTCGTCAAAAAACAACATCCATACAATAAAGATTAATAGAATAATTACATATCTATTACTGATAAATTTTACAAACGGTTTATTTCTAAATTGCTTGAATGTCATTTACAGTTTCTCATTAATAATGGTCTTCACAATATCTACGGCTACCGTATTGTATTTATTATTAGGTATAATAATGTCTGCGTACTCTTTCATTGGTTCTATAAACTGTTCATGCATAGGTTTTAAAGTCTCCTGATAGCGCTGCAAAACCTCATCCATATCACGCGCACGCTCCTGAATATCACGCTTTAAGCGGCGTATTAAACGTTCATCAGAGTCAGCATGGACAAAAACTTTGATATCCATTAAATCACGAACCTTACGTTTCGAAAAAATTAAAATACCCTCAACGATAATTACCTTACTCGGGTGTGTTTTGACCGTATCTTTTGTTCTGTTATGTGTGGCAAAGGAGTAGACCGGCTGCTCAATGGCATTACCTTTTCTCAGCGCTACAAGATGTTCCACCAGCAGTTTAAAATCAATAGCTCTCGGATGGTCAAAATTGATCTTCGTTCGTTCTTCAAACGTCAAATTATGCGTCGCTTTGTAATATGAATCCTGAGAAATTACGGTAACATCTTTATCAGGTAATTCATTAATGATCTGATTTACAACGGTTGTTTTACCGCTTCCTGTACCCCCGGAAATTCCTATGACGAGCATGAAAATTAGTTTGTTTCAAAGAGCAAATTAACTAATTATTTTAATTTTTTCTCGTATGCTGTTAACTCTTGGGAATAACTTTTACTATTCCCAGGTTCTCAACACCCACATAGACATAGCCATCAGGGCCTTGACGCATACTTCTTACGCGGCCAATACCATCAAGCAGTCGCTCTTCTTTCACAACTTTTTTTCCTTTAAGTATGCACAAGTTCACATACTGAAATTTCAAAGACCCAACGAGCAAGTTACCCTTTAAACCAGGATACTTGTTACCGGTTATAAAGGTCATTCCACTCGGAGCAATCGAGGGTGTCCAGTGATGTAGCGGTTGCTCCATACCTGGTAAAGCGGTGTACTCAGTGAACTTTGTGCCACTGTAATTGATACCGAAACTAATCTTAGGCCAACCATAATTCTTGCCTTTCTCTACAATATTAATTTCATCGCCTCCTCTAGGGCCGTGTTCATGTGTCCAGATTTCACCTGTAACAGGATGTTTTTTCATGCCTTGTGCATTGCGATGCCCGTAGGAATAAATCGCCTTTTTGGAATTCTCATCGTTTACAAAGGGATTATCTTTAGGAATACGCCCATCGTCATGCAATCGATACACTTTACCTCCATCTTTGGTAATGTCTTGCGGATTTACATCACGGCGCCCGCGGTCGCCAATAGTAAAATATAAGTACCCTTGATTGTCAAATTCTATTCGTGAACCGAAATGCTGTCCTCTACCCGTATTTGGTGACGCCTTGTATAATAATTCTTTGTTCGTGGCCTGATTCCCGCTTAACTTGAATCGCATGAGTGCTGTGTTGGCCCCTCTTCCACCACCTTCCGCGGAAGCGTAGGTAATATAAATCCAGCCATTATTGCTGTAATTAGGATGCAATTCCACATCCATCAACCCTCCTTGGCCAAGTACCTCTACTTGAGGTAATTCTTGAATTTCAGCTTTCTTTCCATTATTAAAATGAATTAATTTACCTGATTTTTCGGTAATTAAAAGTGAATTGTCGGGCAAAAAGGTAAATCCCCATGGAATGTATAAATCTGGTACGACTACTTCATAGGTATAGCTATTGTTCTTAGCAGTATTGGTCTGCGCACAAGAAATGAAGTTAATCAGAAAAGTGAGTGTTATTAAAAGAGAGAAAAGTCTCATAATACTAGAATTAAAGATTCTCTAAATTACGAATAAATCGCTATTGTTACTGTTAGGAAAAAGTATATACTTGCATGCTAATTTAAATTTTTGAGTTTAGCATCTTACTCAAAAATGAATTAAGGTAGTATTTGAATTTCGGATTTGAAAAATTAAGGCCTATTCTTGCTCAAAAAGAATAAAGGTTTTGAGCAAAACGATGAGAAGGCCCGTCCACCAGCTGGCCTTATTGCTAAAAATGGCTGCGAGACAATTTATTTACGCCCAGTTCGGGGTGTACCACGGTTTAGGGTGTGGCAGGGCTTGCCCGGTTTACCAAACGGAAGGGATGGTTATCGCGCCGGGTTTGGAAGGCGGAGGTCTTCACGCCGAGGCGTGACCACCCCGACAAAATAAGGTTTGGAATTTCTTTGTAAAATTTATTTACATAAGAGGACTTTTTTATTTTAAATAAAATTAAAGTTCACTTCAATTTGTAGCACCCTACTTTCTAGATCACCAAACATGGTAAGGTTATCCTGCCAGCCTGACTTGCTAAACAAAACAATAAAAGGGCTTGTTCTCAAGATAAGCCCATTTGTCGTATTTAAATTATTCCTTCATTTGGTCTGATTTGTTCTTAACCATAGCTACTAATTGAAATACACCTTTCTGAATGGTAAGCCATGAAGGATTATTTGGACTTGCCTTAAACAACTCGTAACTCAACTTTTTTTTCTGTATGTCAAACTTCCAACTATATTTTTTCCAGACTAACGAGTCTTTATAAGCAGTTTCAATTGTTCTTTTTTCATTTTCTCCATGAAAGACTTCTAAATTGCCTCCTAGCCTATCATTCAAAACACTTTGTTCCCACTTCTTTAGCTTGGTATTAAATGATTGCAAATGAAATTCTTTGCCATTAGCATATTCTAGAAATAGCATGAGCGCACACCCATTTGTAATTTTGTAACCGTGCAGCGTAGCCGGATAATTGTTTTCCTTATTACCTTCTATATTTGTAATAGTTCCTTTCCAATAGCCTTCAAACGAATTAAGATTACGAAATGGCTTGAATAAACATAAACTATCATTTTCGTAGGTATGCGCTTCATTAAGAATCAAAGGTTCTGCTATATCCCTACTTCGATTAAATTCCATTATCCAATTAGCTGACCATGTTTTACCACCATCAGTAGAATAGCCATCGTCCCAGCGTAAACGCTTTGAGCCAATGTCGCTGAACGTATAATTATAAATTACGGTATCCTTTTTACTATTTACGAAGTAATTTGAAAACACCCCTCTTCCATGCCGAAACTCGCCCTCTAACTTAGAAATACCAGAACGATTTTTGCCAGGCCAATTGAGCCATAAAACCCATTTCTTTTTATTGATATCATAATATCGAATACTAAACCCTTTTATGGGCTCGGAATTCCAAAGCTCTAATATGGCTTTACCGTTTAGTACTCTATATATTTTTGCGGTAGCTTTTATTTTGTCTTTCCATGAATAATCTGGTTGACGTATTCTCAAGTTAACATCCCATTCACCTCTCCAAAAATCAAACTGTCTAGCTTCTTTGAACCTCCATTCCGGTGAAATAATACCTGGTTTTTCTTGTTTTGCTGTTTTTTTTGAAAAATTAATTTTACGCTTACCCGACCCGTCCTGATTCATGCGATATAATTCATCATTCTCTCCAGACTTTATTAACGTAAAAAGAATAGTTTCTCCCAAAGGAGATAACGTGAAAAAACGAGAATTTCCAAAACCTGAGCTGAGATTTCTAATCTTATTATCATTGAAATCGAAGGAATATATTTGCCACATCTTATTACGATTTGAAGCAAAAAATATTGATCCTCCATCGGGGGACCAAATCGGATTATTTTCTTTGGCAGGATTTTTAAAACGCTTGATTACAGATTTGGTTTTCAAATCAATAATGACAATATCTGAGTTTTTATTATATACCCTAACTGCTGCAAATTTATCCCCATCAGGCGAAAAACTAATCCCATAGTGGTGTTCGATATTCTTAATAACAAGTTGGTCGGTTTCCTTTTGCAGATCATAAACTCTTAGCTCATCGTTCTGAGAGCGTTTTGATATATAGTAAATTTTATGACCATCTTTAGACCATACCGGTGCCATATCCAGGCCAGGATAAGTGGTTATTTTTTTATGAATCGTGGTCTCAATATTCAAAAGGTAGATATTAAAATCATTCGATGAACGATCTTCAAGCGAATAATAAACAATTGATTTGCCATCTGGAGACCATCGAGGGTAGCCCTTCATGCTTGTATTATTGGTTAATCTGGTAAGCCCAGTTCCATCAATATTGGCAAGGTACAATTCAGGAAATTTACTTTCGCGATTTGATTCAAATACCATTAGATTATTTTTTAATGAAATATGAGCGAATCTTTCAAAAGTATTTTGCCCAATTGCAATATTACTAACTATTAAAATAGCTATTATTAAATTGGAGGTGTTCAATATTTCTTTCATTTGATCTTCAAAACATACGAATTTAACATGGAAGAAAGAATTTATATTCATAACAGTATACGAACCAGGTTTACAACTAATTTTTAGTGATTTCGGGTTTCACTTTCGAATTTGAATAACAAAAATCTCGCAATCAATAAAAGTAGCATTATTAGTACCGCCGCTATATCATAATTATTAACAGCTAAGTTGGCTCCAAATGCTAATAAGGCATTAAAAAAAATACCCGCATATGCCCATTCTCTCAACAAATTGGGTATTTTAGGCAACCATAAAGCCAATACTCCCAAAAATTTTGCAACCCCTAATGGAATTATTAGCCACAGCGGGAATTTTAACGTTGAAAACGAATCAATGATGTTTTCATGACATGAAATATACATGTAAGCACCCATAAGATAAAATAACGATATTAAAGCAGTACTTATATAAAACAGGAGTCTTAAGGTTATTGAATTCATTGGTTTCTAATAATTAATATTACTGGCTTAAATATTTATTCATTGTTATACTAAATTCTAGACTTGAAGGTTTAGGAATATTTTTATCTACTATAATCCCCTTTGGACTAATCAAAACATAATTAGGAATAAATGTTCCGTAACTTATGAGCTCCTTGTTCTCTTTTTTAATATACTTTTTTAAGTTAAGCACATAAAAGGGATTGGTAAGTGTACCGCCCGCAAAGAAATTTGGTATTTCCAAGTTATACTTTTTATATCCCTTTATAAATCTTTTATAGTTAGTATCTACGGAAACCCCAATGACTTGGATTCTAGATTTATGTTTTTTATAAAATGCTTCGATATAAGGAAATTCCTTGATACAAGGAATACAACCTGTTGACCAGAAGTCGATTAATACCCATTTATTTTCAAACTCCTTAAAATAAATTGTGTCTTTATTATTATTAATTAGCCAAGATCTATCACTTAAAATACTACCTTCTTTCACCTGTTCTAATTTCTTAGCTAGATCATTAAGTTGTTCGGAAGTAGTTCGATTCTGTGCCCTAGCACAGGTGGCAACAGTAAACATCATAATTACTGCTATGAGCTTTGTACTTATGATAAATTTTAATTGACTTTTATCTCTTGAATTTAAATATTTGAACAGTACTATATATATGAGGTGATTTTTTGCTTTCATAGCTAGAACTTGCCCTTAAAAAATAAAATGGAAGCTTGAATAATAAATAAACCGAACCAACCTGAAAAAAAAGGACCTGGATCAAGAAGCCCAAGTTCTTCAGGGTTATCGGGAAAAGAAATACTATTAAAGGCATAACCAAGACCAGAAATTAGTATCCCTAAGATTGGAACTATTTTTCCAAATAATTTGCTTTTTAAAATGGAAATAGCCAAGAAAAACAGCCCGCTCGACATAAACAAATCGAAGGCATAATCAACACCTAATTGACTTGAAAAAATACCTCTGGCAGTATCGCTATAGCTAACTAGATCATTGTGATCTAGTTTTGTTTTTAATTTTCTATACCAAACTATGTTTGAACTTTGCATAGTTGTCATTATAGAATGTAATAGCCCGGAGATGAATAAAAGTAAGGAGCTCAATTTAAAAGTAAAATTGGTCATATGGTTTTTGAAATAACTATAAAGACCGAGAATTCCCATGGAAACCAAAAAACCTGTATGCATGAACATAAATGAGCTTATCCTATAATTTATTCCGCTAACGCTTGTAGATAATGTGTAAAAAATACTTGCAAAAACGCCGCACAATGCAAACAGGTAGAAAAATTTTTTCATAACTAAAGGTTCACTTTGAAACAATATTACGCTATGCCCGACAAAAACAAGAATGCTTACTGGTATTAGTGACATTTTGTAAGCCATTAGTGATCAATTGTAATGCCTAGCTCATTTTGATGTTTTAGCAATATGTAAAAAGGAACTATTCGCAATAATTTGTTACAACTATATTTTAATAATTAGTTCTTCGAGCTGTAACAATTACAAAAACAATATGTCTTTAGTCATATGAACTTGATTAGGGTCAATAAAAATACAATCAATTGGAGTTTCATTATTTTTTCGGGTATTTTTGTGGCTTTTTTTTTGAACTTCTTTCAACCATTTGGCATAAGTAATAATAACTACTCTTTGAAAGGCCTTTTATTGATCTCAGGATATGGCTTCATTACCTCTCTTTGCATACTCATTATTGAGATAGTATCTTATAAAATAAAAGCGATTACTACTAAAAAGTACGGGTTGGCATGGCTAATATTATCAATACTTGCGATTTCTATATGCTCATTATTGTATTATACTATTATCTTCGAAACTAAACCTATTATTTACAACAGTCTCTTGGTTTGGGTCACCAATGTTGCTTTGGTAGGTCTGTTCGTGTTAGTTTTTTGGAGAACCATTGAAACCTATCAATTCAGGAGTATTTTTATTGACAAGAAAAGAAGTTTAAGCATCCCATCGAAATACAAATCCGATGGAGTTCTGTGTATTTCTCCAGAACAACTTTTAGTCGTGGAGTCAGCTGGCAACTATGTCATTATTTACTATCTCAAAAATAATTTTGTTACCAAAAAAATGATTCGAAATTCGATGAAAAATATTGAGTTATTGACCGCAAAGTTTGAAAAGCTAGTTCGATGCCATCAATCATTTCTAATAAATACTGAGCATGTAAAAAGTTATAATTCAAAAAATGGGAATTATAAAATTACTCTCGAAAACTTCCTAAAAGATATACCCGTTTCAAGAAAATTGTGGAAAGAAGTTAAAAAGCAAATTGCCGTCAACATTGGCCAAAATTTGAATTGAAGTTTTTTGGTGAAGGGAACTCAATTGAGAAAAACCAGAAATAATTTAATAGTGATTGATAATTCTAGGTAACTCGTTATCAATTAGATAACAATCGAGTTGTAAAAACTCTGGAAAAAATATGCAATTTTAGTAGTACTTTTTTAATTTTGCGCCACTTCGGGGCGTAGCTTAGTCCGGTTAAAGTGCTGGTCTGGGGGACCAGAGATCGGAGGTTCGAATCCTCTCGCCCCGACAAGCTAAAGCACAAAAATTCTTGTAGAAAGTTCACTTTCTTAAAAGAATTTTTTTGTTTTAGAGGAATTAAAGCTCGCGTTAATTTGCAACAAGCTTATTGGAGGATCAACGAAGTTAATCCTCTCGCCCCGAAGAACCCTTTTTATGGAAAAATAAAACACTGTTAATTGTATGATTATCAGTGTTTTTCTTTTTTATTGATTTCATAAATTAGTTTGAAATCAAAAGAGTATGGATAAGCAACATCGCTCTAGCGTGTTGCCCTCTTGCTATTCATCTTTAGTCCCGAATTCTCGGGACAAAAAAATAAGTACCAATAGCATCCTATTTGCTCTTTAAAATTTTAAAAGCCCATGGATTGAAACTCAACTTTTCCATATATTTTTGCTTATGAACAATCAACATTTTCTCCATTCCTTTCTCATAGATAGGAAGATATCCGTATTCATAACAAAAATAGTAAGTACCTGTAGTAAATGGAAAAATATGGGTGAATAGCTCAAACTTATAACCTAATTTCCTCAATACTTCTTTCTCGACTGTACTTTTCCCGCTCGGACAAAAATGAGCCAATAAACTCCTATTTCTTCTCAGATCACTATTTATTCTTTGAATAGAAAGTTCATGAGTTGGCCTATTCGAATTATGATAGGTGCTCCTACATTGGGTATCACAGAACTTCTTATCAGACCTTCCCTTCAATTCCTTTTCACATGCTAAACAATGTCTTACTTCCATTATCCGTATTATTTTACGTTTATATACGTATGTAAACGTCTATAAATACGAATATAAGAATTTATTCATTTAATATTGATCAAAAAATAGGTTTGGAACGATCAATTACACTAAAACATTTACTGATTGGTAATAAAAAATGTATCGGACTTCAATATCATGCCGATAAGATTACACAAGCACTGGTAAATCAATTACCAGGATTGCAGTGGAGTGATAAGTTTAATATGCATTATGTTCCCAATAACGAATCAAACTTAACTTTACTTTTTAAAAAATTAAAGGGCTTTGTATGGATTAATGGCAATTATTTCTTTCGTGATAAACCATTAAAAGATTCTGTCGAGACCTTGGGTGTTGAGTGGTATAGAAATCGTAAATACAAAGAGGGCTTTAGGCAATGTCCAGAAAATTATCTCAAGAAACTGGAGCTTAAAAAATATTCTATTAGTACTGTTAAAAATTATGTAAAATGTTTTGAAGCTTTTATCAATCATTATAAAGATGAAGATTTAATAACTTTAAATGAAAATGATATTAGAGATTACTTACAAAAACTCGTACAAGAAAAACGTTCTAACTCTTATATTAATCAAGCTATCAATGCCATAAAATTCTATTATGAAGTAGTTCTTGGCATGCCTAATCGATTCTATGACATTGAAAGGCCAAGAAAAGAATATAAATTACCAAAAGTACTGTCCAAACAAGAAGCCTTGGCAATAATAGATAATACCAATAATATAAAACATAAATGTATAGTGAGTTTGTTGTACTCTTCGGGACTTAGGCGAAGTGAATTATTAAACCTCAAAATCAATGATATTGACAGCAAAAGGATGTTGATTAAAATTAGACAGGCAAAAAATAATAAGGATAGATTAACCGTATTAAGTCAAAGTGTTCTAGAAGACCTTAGAACATATTACAAAGCTTATCTTCCAATGACTTATTTATTTGAAGGACCAGAACCTGGCAAGAAATATAGTCCTTCAAGCGTATTAAAAATTGTATATCAGGCCGGAATGAAGGCTGGTATCAAGGAAAAGGTGAGCCCACATATGTTACGACATAGCTTTGCAACTCATTTATTGGAAAACGGAACAGATCTCCGTCATATTCAAATCCTTTTAGGTCATAATTCAACGAAAACCACTGAAATCTATACACATGTAGCTACAAATACATTTATGAATGTTAAGGATTTATTATCTTAGTTGTATAATAGAAATATAGTTACCAAAGTAACTATATACATACGTTGTGATGCCATTGATGACCGCGAGTGGATTCTTTTTTTCGCAGTTGTTATGGGAAAGGGTGTGGTGTTTATTTTGATAGATTTTATTGAAATCCCTTTGAAAAGGGAT
>JAAUYH010027187.1_pt1 | contig 22371 bp, 10 predicted proteins | sample 7278061 | NCBI WGS metagenome assembly JAAUYH01 (sample SAMN14350203, study PRJNA611818) | marine sediment metagenome | isolation source: surface marine sediment (0.6m) | place: French Polynesia: Moorea | collected 2018-08 | reverse complement strand
AGAAATTCTATTTGACCGAATAAACGGAATCGTAAGTACGGTTTCAAGATGAAGTTATAATTATTAGATATAAGAACTTCTTTCCATTCTGAAGTTTTAAATTAAAAATATGAAAAACAGAGTAATAGGGTGGCCACAGGCGTTTAAGCTTTATGAAAATTGTCCTAATTTATTTTCCCTGGTACTTGCGATTATACTCTGCCGAAGTAACACAGTCGATAAGATGTAAAGGTATATCGCAGATTCATCAGATATTTGTTCAATTACTCTATGGAAATCGCTTACTCCAATAGATCGATTGCAATTTGATGATCTGATCAAATGATGGAACTTCACGAAGCAATTTAAGGAGTAGGAAATATCTTGAAAGAAATCTCGAGGATTAAAATAGATGTAGTGAGATTTTAGAAAATACGATGATCAAGCATGAAACTCGGGAACCTGATGTGGCAGGGCAGGTTACAGTAACTTCTTTGGGGCGTTAGACAGTTTCTTGCCTGCTAGAGTAGCATTGCGTCTTCATCTACCGTCAAATTATTGCTTTGACTTTTCAAAAAAAACAAGGATGAACGTTTTGCATTAACGAATTTGCTTGTTACAATGAAATATCTCATTCACAAGATCTCACCAAAGATCTACTACTTTTCAGATTCGCCTGAACTAGGATCTACATAATCCTTTCAAGCTAGCTGCTTAAAATATTTGGTGCTGCATTGCAAGTATTGAAAAAGTTTATCATATTTAATTACGAGATTTATTTATGGTTGATCTTCTATACGTATCCCTCATGAATAACTTAAAGAAATGTGAGATTAACTAAACTACATGTTTCATTTAATACGGCGTGTATCTAATTCGATAATAACTTCACATATAAAATTACCAAGTACGTGGAGAAGTAATCAGATCATGTTATAGAATTTGTAATCCAAATCACGGTTTCATCTTGAAGTATGTTCTACGGCCAGTCTGTATCAGAAAAATCAGTTCATTTTCAATGTGCTATCGCTGTCGGCTATGTTTGGCTAATAGAACTGAAATGTTTAGATCGAAACGTTGATGAACGGAAACAGTGACAAGTAGAGAATGAAATGAAACACCAAAATACAAACCGTTTTTGAAAATCCCAGGATGGAAAGAAATAGATGAAATGGAGAACACTATTATTACGCAGATCCATCATGTAATGGAGATAGAAAATAAATAATTGGCATCTAAATACTGGTCATCTAAATCTTGGGGTCCAATGACCTATGATATATCTGCCCATGAGAGCTGAAGCTGTGATAAGATTCAAGCGATCGGGCCGAATTAATTTTATCAGTGATGTCTAATCAACTTTGTAGGAAAGCAGAGCTAATCATAGAGATCATTTGCTACTAATATACGCGGATAAAGAGCTCAGAACTAGGAATCACTCAGATTGCGAACGCTCTTCAAGAGCGCTTCGGCTTTTGGTCGGAAATGACTGAATCCTTGAGGACCGTTTCCTGAATATAGCCAAACTTACACAAACATTACGAACAAGCTTTCCATAGCCATTTAGAGTCTATCCTAGATTAGCTGCCTAAACTCTGCTATAATTTCACTTCTTGTGCAAACACCTGAAACTAACTTTATACTAATGAATAACACAATATGAGTAGCGTATTCGTCCTAAATTGTACGTAACACTTAGAAACTACCATACCACACTTGTTCAACTGTTACATCTATTGCAATCCGCAATATCTTTGACAAAGGTTCATGAAATGTCAGTTTGTATCCCTTAGATTTCCAAAGTAGTTTGTAGATAGTTCGAGAATATGCGTAGAACTCCAACAGCTACTTGGAAAAGTTTCATTTCTGTATCAAAATCTGGAGAGCACACGAATTTCCGATCACATACTATTAGGTGCCAAGAATAGTCCAACTTAGCTATGCGCTAAGTTGGCCTCAAAAAAGTAAATTCAAGAAAATTTCCTCTAAATTCTTTCATATTTCGCGTCTCATGTTATTGTACCAATTGAGATAATCTCCAGATTATGAGTAAGATATCAAATCAAAACAACTAATTCGTGTAGTACCCTGTTTCAAGGTTTTAACTTCTAAGATAAGTGATCGCGTGCACCACAGAAGCCCTAGAACTAGAAATATTTCACCTCTGCATTAACTGTAAGCTATCTTTCAATTGTTGTACTGAGTACGAGTTATAATTATTTTCAGGCTTTCTATTCAGAATCTCAACAAGAATGAAAGAAGCGGAAGACGAAATGGGCCAATGTACTTCAAGCCCATTTGTAATTCACTCAGTTGTATATTAGAGTAAAAATATTGAAAGTTCAAAAATGTCTAGGATCGTGTAATTTTTATCTTTTCGACATATCATAGGATACTAAATCATAGATCAGGTACGATTTACGGTAGTACTTCTACATCACTGAACACAGACACGGTGTTACAAAAAAACTTCACAAAATCATTTAAGTCCTGCCTTCGTGCAATACCAATGATACTCCATAGGTAGGTATACAGATTAATTCTGTACTGTTGTATAACAAGCCTAAGATATTATTCTAATAAGTTCAGAATGGCAAATGGACTGGCTATGTTTCAAATTGATCCAAATGGCAGTACGAATGTTTCGTACAGGTCGAGTATCTGCGAATTTGGTTACCAAACAAGATATATATGCAGTGTATAAGACAAAGCTTGCAGTCATATCATTTAAATGTCTGAGAATTTTGTGAGCCTACAATCGAACGAAAAGCTGAAAATTCCAAATTAGAGCTCAATTCTAAAAACTAAATACCTCAAATACCAGCTCAAACTCAATACTTTCATCGATCCAGTCTCATAGATTCATGGAAAATGAACTTGATTGGCACATATTAAGGTAACCACTTCTTTCAGTAGCGAAAACCAGAACCAAGGCAAAAAGTTTCAAAAATCAAAGCGAATTGAGACTGGCCGCATACGAGCAGAACATTGTTTGTCAGATTGTATGTGTTAAGTCCCAAAAAAGTTTCCTGAGTTACTAAGCCCTATGAATCAATTATTTGCTAACAGCGACAATGTTATGAAGAGCTCCATGACGTTGATTCTATAAGTTTTTTTGTAACGCCCTGTAAATTGAAAGCATCGCGTACTTTGAATGAAATAGCCTCATTTTTATTCTTATTTTATCATTAAAATATACAGTAGTAGTACTGTAAAGTTTTAGAGTGGAAATGAAGGCATCATAAATATATTTAGATACCACAAAAATTCGGAACTGTAACAATTTCTCTAAAAGAATTTTAATCCTGTTATTTTTCAGAATCATGGTGCTGTTCACTAAGAATCGTAACCTTTACTTCAATTAAAATCAATTGAAGAGTTCTGCAAAGGCTTTTTATTGGGCATACAATTTCGTTTCGTCAAAATTAGTAGCTTGTTAAATAGTACTGCTGCAAAATGCTTCTCATAAACTTTGCTCACAAAAAAGAGGGGAGCACAAAGCGCAGTTGGGCGCAATCGTAAATAATGGATGTGCAGAAATAGCCGGATAGAGTTCGAATGGTTCATGAAAAGGGGATGGCAGAAAAAAGTATTCATATTTCTACGCTATGCGCCGAAATATAGTTAGTTATTAGAGCTATCTTATACAGGTCATGTGTTTCACTGTACAGGTCGATGCAATCCGTCACACAAAAACACATAGTTTCTCATTCGATTTTAATAATTACGTTGATGCGTAGATTTATGAATAACGAACAAGCTATAAGCTAATATGGTCCGAAAATAACAAATCACTGACTTCTGTTTTGCAATATCGCAGCACTTCCAGTTTCAGAGTGTCACATTGCCCTTCGTATTATTCAATCTTGAATAAGTCCAAGCCTCCTCTAATATTGAGTTGTCGTAGAAAAATTCATGAATTGACCTCTTCGAAACATACGAAAAATAGACCGCTTCGTGTAGAAAGTGAAAAATATATTTGCATCTCAATCTGAATAAATTGAATTAGCCACAACAGTAGAAAAGTCCGTATTCATCACACTAGTTCAATTCAAAGGATCATTTATTTGAATAATACAATTCGTGATCAAGGTAATATTGGCCATATTAAATTCTGGTAAAGAAATTTTTGAATATTTAGCTAGACTGAATGTGTTGTTGCGATCCTGCAAAGTTTAGGGCACTGTTTTTAGTAGGCCTTGAAAGAAAAGATCTAGTCAGCAATCGATCAATTGGTCTCGATTAGGGAAACTGGCAATCAATACCGGTATTTAAGCTGGAAATCAAACAATCTATTATGAGTCACTATTTATGAGCTGTATTCTAGAACGCCCAATGGCCTGAGCTGCAGACCTTAAAGCTGAAACAAATTTTTGAAATTCTTCTGCTCACCTTCTATTTATCTCCCTTTAATTTCTTCAGTATTGTTCTTCGATGTATATTATTCTTGGCGACAAGCTCCGAGAGACTATTGAAGAACGGGTACTTGTTTTTATTTGGAGTATTTTACTTTGTGTTAATAATCCCTGGCCACCATCTTGTGGGCTATATAAGAATCTTGGCCATTTGAGAGAAGAATTATCAATCATTGGGACTGATCAAGTCATTGCCTTCTCAAATTAAGGCGTAAAGTAACAATTTCTACGAATTTTTTCGAAAAAATTGGTAGCTATTGCTATATGACCACTGATTCTTCTATTGCCCCTCCCCGTATAAGATATCTTTCAGCGGTCGTGTGTTGGGTCCTTAGCTCATCTGTACGACTAGGCTCACTTGCATTGCTGTGGGTATGAACAGGAATTCCACGAGACATTGACGGCTCCAATTGATTCGTAGATAACGGAATTTAAGTGGGACAGATGCGCTCTGTAGCTTTTCTTGCTCATAACCGTTTTTATTATAGCTCACTAGTCAGCTATGTGTCTAATGAATTCTATAAGGCTCATATTTCTACCAGATTGATACGATTAGCTCAAAATGCATCATTTTCAGGGTTGCTCTAAGCCAAGAGTGTTATTGGAGACCCCACGACGGTTTGATTGGGATTTTACTTTGCAAATGTAAAGTCAACGGAAATCATGAGCACTAATCTGTTTTCCAATATTGAATTATTCTACATATCTAAGATCCATAGTCCGTTTAAGGCAGAAATATCAAACAGAAAAGCATCTTTGTCCATCATGCTACATACTGTTTCTTTAACATGCTTCAACAGCGATTAAGTTATAATAACTTTCGGAATAAGAAAATATTCATGAGGTATATATTTTGTTTCTCTTACATCTAGTAGAGTACAAGTTTATGTTTACGAACCGAAACTCCGTATTCGGAAACGCTTAGCTTTCTATTGTCTGTAATTTTAAGTCTACCTTAGTTATTCGATTTTGGTTTGGCTTCGTTAACAATATATTTGAATTTTTGAAACTTTTGATTAATGTCACACAATATTGCTCCTCTGAAGTGCACGTTGTTGATTACCTAGAGTGCGTTCTCAATAAACTTGATTCTATGAATAATATCAGCTCTTCTTGATCGGGTCTATTCACTGATTTTGCCATCTCAATCCTATCACGTAGAAACGGAGGTGATTGTCTGCCCGATTCCAACACGATCAAACTCAGAAATGCCTCAATTTCTCACTAAGCGGAAAACCTGGCTTTTCTGAAGCATGAATTCTGATGCAATATAGGTCGCCTATTCTAAATCTGTATTTAACGTAAGTCAGAGTTCATTCCAGTCCAGAATGTCTCGTACTCGGAGTTTGTGCACAACGGAAGATCATGTCAAGAACATCGTGAGGATCTGATTCTTACTGATTTGAGAAGCTATTCTTCCACGGACCCTATTTTTTAACCGGATACGAAAACCTTATTGTGAATCTGATCCTTCGAATGAGAATGAGATTGTGTGAGAACAGCTTGCTTCAGCTTCAAAAAATCAAAACTTTGATTTAATGTTGCATGTTCTGCTAGAATAGAAATATTCTTGATGCTTTTCGAATCAATATTACAGTGAAAATTTAACGAGGCTTCATACCTTGTTACCTTACAGATTGGCTGCTGTACAAATGCTTTCACGAACATTTCTGGTGTTTCGCGCTAGATAGTGCTATAACTTGTTTTTCTTTGCACGCCTCGGATATTCTCTTTTATGAATTTCAGAGTAGCTTCAAAATCGAATGTGGCTTATTTCGAGGGCTAGGTGTATCACGTTGTTGAAATTTTAAATGGATCTTTCTTGATTTTAATTTGAACTTAGATTAAAAGAGCCTAAATGTTTTCGTCTTATTTAGAGAGCTGCCACGAGCAGCATCTTTGCTCGCTGTCAGTGATGATCTTGCTACATCTCTAACATAACTCAGTTTTAATTTTTTTGTTTCTGTGAATTTCCATCCTTCAGTGCTGTTTTTTGGGCAATAAGCTGCTGTCTCACAATTTGTAACATGCTCAGAAGCTGGCTAAACTGCTTCACATTTTTAATTGTTTCAAGCTTCTTCTTAATTAGATTTACACCAGATAATTTCAAGTTCAGTACAGTTTGTCTAGGTTCTAAGTTGATGAACCCGAGTCGTTCCGGAAAATTGGCCTATCAGTTGTAATGCCTTCACAGCCCAATGAGTTGTATACCTTATTCTGAGTTGGGACTTGTGAAAGAAAATTGAAATTTGCAGATTTTAATTCCTGCGTTCAACATTGTCCACAAAATTGCTGCACTACAATTTTCGTATGTAAAAGTCGTAATATCGCATTTAAAGTGCAGATCAGCAGTTAATGGAGCGAGTGATGAACGTGAGCAGATATCGAGTGAAAAAGGAAGCAACGACTTATCATATTGAGATGCATTCGAAGGCATCGACAAATTATAGAAACCATCGTGTCAGTGAACACACACGCGTGCATGTTTCAGGATTGAATACTGTACGGGAAACAATCAGAAAGGGGACATCCGGTATGTCTAATACATCAAGTAATTGAAAAAGTGTACAAACGGTGAATACAGTTGGATTGTGACGGAGCGGTTTCAAGTTTTCGAAGGATGAATTCGGAAGAATTTCGCTATAATTAACCAAGTGCATCTCGGATTCACTGTCAGCGGTGAACGCGGGCGGCGGGCCAAGTTGTGCAAGTTTTCCAAAAACGAAAAGACTAGGGTAACGATGCAAGATACAAGCAGAATCATAAGTGGGGGACCAACAAATGCAAGGCGGCAAGCGGCAACGGCAGTTTTCAGTAGAAAAGCGGGCGAAAAATGAAATAAAGAATAGGGCGAGATGTAGAAATAGGAAGAGGAACAGAAGATCCGGACAAATTGTCCAGTGCGATGCCGCCAAATCGCGAGGTAGGACGAGATGATTAAAAAGCAGGCTATATGTAACGCGGCGCGATGGAACCCTAGTGCTACGGCCCGGTGGACAATCGTTCGGTGTCGCACGCCGACTTCGTCGCGGCGTGCCGGGGAGAGGGCCGGGCAGGTCCGCCCGACCAGGCCGCGTCGATGGTGACCATGCGCGGGCCGCTGCTGGCGGGGTGGATCCTGGTGCGCGTGGGCAAGATGGCACCCACGCGCCGCAAGTACGTGCTGCTGCGCCGCGACCTTGTGCTGGAAGTGTCCACGCTGAGCGTGCGTGTGGTGGGCGCCCAGGTGGTGCCTGCACCGCGCGAGCGTGCGATTCGTGTGCGGGCGGGCAACGCGCGACTGCGCCTGTTCCTAGATACGAGCTTGCAGTTCGCGAAATGGAACGACGCACTGCAGACCGCGGCGTTCTGGGAATTATCCCGTTTCTACGCACTCGCCCCAGGTGAGGAATATCTCGACCGCGAAAGGTTTTCGCTATCTCGCTCGGCGACTGTACTCCCTAGCCGCTTGCGCGTTGGACCCTGCCCCGCAGTCTATACACCACGCCTCGACCATGTATTTGTACCTTCTGCTACCCATTCTGCTCTAGCCGATGAGGCCACCGCGAAATTGCGTGCGTCTACCAGTGAACATGGCACGCTGGGCTCCACCGCGTGGGAACCTCTTGCCACCATATATGAAGAAGACGAAGTGAGTATGGCGGGAACCTTGGATACCGACGTAGAACCAGTGTCCAGTGCGCAGGTCACCGCGGTGATGCCCGTGGATTCCGGATTCGGTGAAGCCAGTGTGCGAGAAGGCCCTCCGGATGACGACCGACCCACACGAAAACTGAATCGCAAATCGTTCGGTAGTTTTCGATTGGCTGCGGCGTCACGTGCTGCGAATCGAGGGAATGGTTTGATTCGAGGTGGGGGCACATTTCCGCACCTTCGCAAGAAATCGATCCAGTATGAACCGGCGGCGGACAATCACGACGAGCAAGAATTGGAACCAAGCAGTCCCGGCGTAGTGCCCGATAACTTCAACGCGGCACAACTACTTCGTATTCAAACCGGTCTATCGCCCGCATTACGCGCGTCACTAGAAGGGAGCGAGTATCGCGGTTCCACCCAAGTGGTAGTGAAAAGCATCGCTCGCGAGGGACCCGGGAAAGCCGAGGCGGCGTCTGAAGCACTCGTAGCTCACGCGCACTTGCGTCATCACGGATTGACGCACATTCTGGATGTGTTTGAAACACCGGATGTGTTGCATTCAGTATTGGAGTGGGTGGACGGGCCCACCTTGGAAAAGAAGGGTGTGCTAAGTGAGGCTCAGGCCGCACGCACATGTCGAACACTACTCAAAGCAGTGGGCTACTTGCATGCATGCGGCATCTGTCATTTCGACATTCGCCCCGAAACCGTGAGACTTGTTGACGGTGACCCATCGCAACCGAAATTGGCCAGCTATGGGAGCTCTCGTCCCATAGACCCGTACACCGGAATCCTGCAAAGCGACGATCCACTGCTGAGCGCGCGCCGCCCGCTGTGGAACGTGGGCAGCGCCAGTCCGGAGATGCTGGCGGCCAAGGCGAACTTGTACGCGCCGAAAACTGACATGTGGCAAGTGGGCTGTGTATTGTACTATATGATAGTGGGCAAGAATCCGTTCGAGCGGTTCTTGGTCGCGGCGGAGAAGCGCGACAGCGTGAATTCCGCGAAAAGGCGGTCGCGCGCCCAGTTGCCCGTGAAGCGCGCCATATTCGACTTCTGCAAATTGCGCCTGGCTGCGCGCATCGAGTATTTGTTCGACAAGTCTGTGACCGATGGAATTGTCGTGTCCGACAATGCGCGCGCACTCATCGCACAATTGCTAACCCCAAATCCGCGCATGCGACCTAACGCTTTGAAATGTTTACAAATATCGCCGTTCTTACAGGGCCTAGGGTGAGCCTTTTCTTTCGTCATCCTCTCTTCGTTATCAAATCCCGTAAAATGCCTTTCGTCGGCGCCCGTTCTCCACTCATGTCCTATTCACTTTTCGATGCGTTGGCGATCATTGTTTCTTAGCATCTTCGAATGCGGGTTTTCCCTTGTTGCCTGTTCGAACTCTACTCGATATCTCGCCCCTTCTGGAATGCCATTCATTTGTTACAGAACGTCTGCTATACGCGAGAAAATATTCATTCGACATATCCACCGATAGTCGATTCTGGAACGACGTTGGTTCCTACACCCACTGAAGGTATTCGATTGAGAACCATTACTTTCGGGTATTGGTGGCTGTAGAACAGCCTCTTCGCGGACAATTTCCAGAGTCCTCACTCCCCGGCCTATTCGGATTCACATTGCGTCATGTTGCAACTTTCAGTTGTCGTAAGCGTAAATATGCCAGAAATCAGAATCCAGTTACCAATAGCCACTAAATATAGGATACAGTACTTGCTAGTTACCAAGGGGTCTAAGAAACAATAACCCTTCCATAACACTTCGGTTACTATTTAGTAACGAAATTCGAAGGCACGTAAAATTTAATTGATTCAATCAGCCAATCAGTGATGCTCGTTGATTCTATTAGGGGAATCAAATAATTAACTGGTTACTACAATCGCAAAAACTGCCACAGTAGGATTCCGTCTATGGATGAATACGCGGAGAATTTTTCGTACCCGAGCATCTAACTGAACTCGGATGATGTCTCAGGCTATGGTCAAGCTTCTACCCAGTTGTGGCTTCGTACTACTTCCACGAAATCCTTGGTTTTATGTAAAATTTGAGACTTCGGTTGCAACGGCCCGAAAACAAACACGTCATCGTATTTGATGATCTTCTTCTTAACATCATAAACGGTTAACCGTGTACAAGAGTTGCATAATAAATCGCTCATGATTTGGTTTCTGCTTGGACATAATTATCCAGACGAAAACTTTTCTTGAATCTCTCTGGTTTTACCTCTTTCTCCGACAGTGTACATTAATTCATTAATTTTTATATTATTTGAGTCATTATCACATACTTACGAGGCTCGAGGATGAAGAGAAAAAGTTAGTTATTAAAAAAGCAATAAAAGAAAACAAAAGATTGAAATGAATTCCAACCGGCTTTTATTTGCTTGTCTTTTAGCTGTAGACCAGCATATACTAGTACCATTTGATAATTTTCTTATCTACCATTTAAAAGAAGGCAGAGCCTATTCGTTTCGTTTTCTGATTCAAAATAATTCATAAGATTCAAAGATCAATTCTAATTGTATCAGAATTTTTCTATTATGGTTTGAAATATCTACTTTTTGTATGAATCGAAAATTCTGCTATCCACTATGCAAGTATTTTCGGAAAAACACGTATACGGAATGCCCCACGTTTACATTAAGTTATGTACTCCATAAGTACCTTCGAATATCTCTCTCTTTTTTTGTTCATTTTTATTAGAGTTGTTCTACCATTAGAAATCCAACTGTTTGTATGTTTATCGGCCATGAATAACTTTTCTAATATCTTCCTCTTCGAATTCTGTATACCTGTTAAATTGCAGAATTTTTACAGTTCAGTTCAGCAAGATTTCGTACCAACATTATGATTCTTGATTCCTTAACTTAATTCGAGCAGACTTTGAATAACAATAGATTTCTTGATTCGTTGCCGCCATTATCAAATTTTAGAACGCAAAAATTTCTTTGGTCTTTAGTCTTTGCAACTCGTTTGTAGTCTATGACTCCGGTAGAAATTTCCGTCATACTCTTTTTCTTTGCTGCAACTATATGTCGATCCAATATGGCAATGCAATACTTGCTTTTTGAAAGCATCAGTGGGATTTTCTATAAATTCATATAAACCGGTTAGCAGGAACAGAATCAAGTCAACACTTAGGTATTATGAGCACAAGGCGACAGAACTGAATTTCTGACTTCAAAATCGTTGCTTTTGCAGAAACGGTATGATGTACCCAGTTTGGAATAAAGAGGAAGATCGAAGAATGCTATTAGTACTCTGATGCGAATTTCTTTTCTGACTAATTAAGGCACAAATCTAGTTACCGGACAGAGGAAAGGAGAACCCGAATAAGAAAGATCACTCATGAGGCGTCACTGAAGGAAACAAGATATTTGCAAGCAGCCCGATGAGCGCAACCAGAACCGAACTTCCTCCCAAAAAGAACGATCCAGGTCGACACAGTTCTAAAGCGAGGAGCAAAAATGAAACAGGGAGAAACTGACAGAAGAAGTGCGACGATTTCTGAAATTCGGGTACACTGACAGAGGTGCTGAGCACAGTGCATTACGTGATATGTATCATCCGCGCAACATAATATATGAAAAGTTCTGGCGAGGTGGGCGTTCTGGTTAGCTAGCAGATGGGACGCGACGAGCAGTTCAAGTTCTCGTTCACGCAAAGAAGCTGGTTTTCAAAGAAGAATATGCTCCCGAGTGTGATACTACCTCGCGAAGGTGCCGATGATAGAGACTTGAGGGTTCAAAAAGAAAGTTGTTAAAGTCCTGGGAATTTGTACCCAGAAAGCACTATGATTGCTTACCATCCTCAGGAAGAGGTATGCAATGAAATGAACAAAGATCATCAATAGGATCGGTTAACGAAAGGGCAGGTGAATTTCTGAAATCACCTGAGCGACCAACTGAACTTCAGAAGTGCGTGCACTAGAAACAGAGGCGTCGCTTGTGAATGAAAAGGAAGAAAAAGAAAGGTGCAGAAACATGTTGAGAACTACTTTTGATTTGGTGGTCACACAAAGTTAAGATACTTTTCTTTGTATCCTAATTACGTGAGGTTTTTACTTCGTTCTCTATAAAAATCACGGTACGATACTCTTTGATTGGAGTACCGGATCCATTATCAGCTTCAATCATGTCAGCTTCATGCGGCTACATGTTGGGGTAAATGGATTTATCAAGGGTTCATTGCGAAGAGATGCAGGCCCATATCCAAATATTTCTCTAAAAGCTTATCGCGCAGACCGGTGGTAAATCGGTTTTGCAGAACAAAATAGCCTACGTTACAGAGCATGCTCGAATAATGTATGTGAATAAAGTAAAAAAGCATACGGATTATGAAAGTACGTTTCGCTGGAACGGTCCAAAAGGGCGGAGGTGGCGGATAGGGAGGGGGGAAGAAGTGGTGAATTAGACAATTACGATTCGGAAGTTCAGCACGAATGCCGATTTGCAGCGTGTTGAACCCCTGTTTGGGAGTGCAATGATTATCCCACAGGAAGGAGCAAGTAGAATCAAGACCATTTTTCTTTGAGCACAAGAAGACACCGAAAAGCCGCATTAACCCGTCTTATTTATTCGGTCAAAGTTGTTTTTAGTTGTTCACGCTGCATTACACGTATCTCTGATAATCATTTACTGTGAGCGATTTATATTTGTCTTTGCTTTGCCGTAACTTCTTCCCGTTAATTACATTTACTGAAATTGTTTTATTTTTGGGTTTTGCGCTTGTCACTTGCTTCAAATAAATAGTCAAACTCTGAATTTTTGGTGTAGAATACGGCGCATGTGGTTGTTGGACGTACTGGCGATACGGCATGATGTGGCAGATGCGGTACAAGAAAACCTTCACTCATAACCATCGCCAGAAATGGCCGTCATAATTAATGTATAGAGGCCATTTACTTGCACTTCACAACCGTAATCAGAATACGGTACAAACAAATTGTTTTACAGGAATTAATAGTTAGCAAGAAGTAATTACATGTATTGTAGTAGCCGTGCCGCCTACAGCTAAGAACCATCATGAAATAAGATAACTGAGTCAAGCTACATAAGAAAGTAAATGGGCCAGTTTATGCTGATAGTGGTCTACTAATAATGATCTCTACGAGAGAGTCATTTGATAAACGAGAACGAGCGCCCGTATCAATCAGATTGAGGGCAGAGAATAGTCTTTTGCTAGCGGATAATGGGAAAGGTTTATCTGCCTCGATTGCACGTTTCTGTTGAATGTTCAGGACATCATTGGGGATGCAGGCCATAAACTTTGTCCATATTTCAATAGGATTGCAACTCAGCGCTCACTGACACATTTTCTGGGCTTGCCATGATCTCGTCACTACCCATCAAGGCCCAGAAATGTTTGGTACTTCTGGAGTAAAGCGGCTTCTGCTTGTTCTAGAATGTTACCGACTTTTGGTATACGTGATCCCTAAACTAAGTGCAAACCTTATTGAAAACGTTTATCACTAATTCATCATGTAGATTTTCACTTCTTTAGGCGCATGTAGAAGATCATAAAGTAATAATAATTTTTCTGGTTCACGTTTAAGTAAACAACATCAATGAAGGATATACCGCTTTGATTCAGAAATCGGCCAGTAAGTAGCGAGATAATTCTTTGACAGCAGTTCAAACAGCTGCTGCCCAGAATAGTGTGACATGAGTGCAACATTCTCATGAATACGGACTGTTTGGCCGAATTCAAAGAGAGCTGTTGCAAATTCTTTATCCTTGCATATCGATTACAAGAAAATTAGGAACTTAAATCGAGATGCACCGCATATGCTGTCAATTATTCAATTTTTTCTCTGCCGCTCAAGGAAAAGTTCTCGCGACACATATAAGACTGCTTGTTTCCAGTATGATGCTTTGTGTGACTGTCCAATTTGGCAATACCACCTTGAACCGTATTGAACGAAGCTATCAATTTATCAGCTTGATATACATCACTAAATACATAACAGAAAACCAAAAATTCGGATGTCCTCGTTCTGTTTTTCTAACACTGTACGAGGTATTGATGATTATGTCTGGAGCGAAGACGGCCCGTTTTGTCGAATTTCCCCAAGCCCAAAATTTCATTGGCAGTCGCTATCTGCTTCAACACTTTTCGGACGGCATTGACCGCACTATCTCAGGATTCCACCAAGATTCTAGAATCAGAAGAACACATCTTTAAAAATCAGAGACTCGGCGCTACTCGGAGGTGGGCGAGCTTTGAGAAAGCATAGTTCGATTGGACCAGGATCATAATGTAGCCCTTGTCTCTACAGGAATCAACCAGTGACTTCAATTAAGCCTCCGAAAACTGACGATCACAACTCGGTTGTTTAGAAAAGATATTTCCATTGAGTCTCTTAGAATTTAGGAGAATTCTCTGGACGGTCTGGGCACCGGCTCAACCCCATTTCAAAGATTTCTATCGATTACCCACTTGGGTCCAACAGCTTCTGAGCTACATGTGTAAAATTCCGCCACGTCCTAAATTATGCAATGGACTATTGATCACTGTAGTAAAGACGAAAACTAATAATTATTTGTGAAAACTTATTCACGGTTTATGGTATCTAATCGGGAAGTTTCGACAGAGTCGTAAACACAAATTTCTGTGTAAATTAGTTCTCTCAACGTCAATACCGAAATAGTTCCATGGCAGCAAGAAATTCTCTTAATCATAATCTAAAGCCAGATAATTGATAGCCGTTCAGTGAAAGGGGTACACCTTTTCTTTTTCCAAGAGCACCTTTTTCTACGGATGACTTCAGAACAGCAGCTGACTGTAGAAAATCAGAATACTGTACATTCTTTGTCTTATGTTCCCCGAGAGTTGAGTGTACGAACAATTCTACCGTATGATTTGCTCTCGTAAGCGCTAAATAAAGTGGATCATGCAAGAAGCAGGGATATGTAAGATATATTTCATGCCTGTAATGAGTTTAAACCCTAAAATTATTGGCTGGACGGTGATTTACTGGGATTGCTCTTCCCTTTGCCAGAGCCGCTGAAGGAATTCTTTCTTCCTCTGCAGCTAGTGAGCGTCTCATGTGTTCGCACGCTTGATGGTTATTTCATATATGAAAGTTCAAAATTTCACATAAGTTGGAATCAAATTTGCAGGAGAATGAATAGATAGGCTACTCCGTATGGAGAAGATTAAAAGCACAACCGACGATTGAAAGCTCTGTCTTCAACTCAGAGCCGTTGGCCCGTCACCATTGTTGCAAACAAATAGGTGACCTCGTATCTCGAAATCGCATGAGTTAAGGGAAAATCTCTGCTTCATACGGCAGTGGTACTGTTAAGCCTAGGCAATGCTAGCTCTAAGAATAGGAATGGCTCCCAACAAAAGCACTAAAAACGTTCGAATGAAATATGCGGGACAAAAATGTAGTCGTTGTCAGTGAGCAATGTTGAGGAAATTCCCATACGGCGGTATTGCCCTCCGCAACTTGCAGTAGATAGTGAAGATAATTTAGTGAATGCTCAAGAGCCTCAGGGGCGTTCATTCAATGAATAAGGCCACATATTCTTGTAGATATGCAGAAAATTTGGTCTCAAAAAATTGAGAAGGCATCAAGCATAGGTGAACAACCATTTTATGGAACCTTCTATGGACAGAAAAAACTATTTTCAGGAAGGCTCCACTGGAAAGGGTTACACTTTCCGACAAACTGCACTAATGGAGTCTTCTCGATTTCCCGGCAGGTGCGGTAGAATGCTTCAACGCAATAATGCATATAGATGAGAATAACATCCGCAATAATAAGATCTGTATTAAAAATTTTTGTATACAGCGCCGATTGAAAAGTTGTCTAAGAAACAAGATCCGAAAAACAAGATATTGAAATCTCGAAGAATGAATTCGATAAATTTTCTTGATCCATGATGGGAGCATCAATTAAGGCGGAACCACAGCTCAGAACTGGCAAGGATAACCACACCCACCCCGGACCACAAGAGTGCAAGGCAGTTGCAAGAGAACTAGAATGTGCAACGCACGCTGGCACCAGAAGAAGACCAAATACGACTAAAGGCACAGAAGGAGACCGCACAAACTGCTAGCAGAGTGTCACTCTTGCACGGGAGCAGAAGACGCCAAAGGTCTGAGTTTAAAGTATCGGAAATCTGGCACTAAATACCAATGGATACTGTAAAGCGGAAATCTAACTATTAGTTTCTTGGCGCAGAAACACGTTTGTGTGATTGAATAAGTACTGAAAATAAACAAAAAGTAGGCTTTCGCCCTAGTAGCCGTACATTCGACAGGAATAGTGCTTATCGGCCCAAAATTAAGCTTTTGTGCCCTTGCTTTGCGCTACATCAATAGCGGAATATTCTAATGCAATTGTGGTTCCTGTTGGCAACTTCAGAAGACTCGTATTGCACGAATCTTGAAAGTCGAACCGCATCTTTTGGTGCACAAAGGAAGAGCCACATTAATCTTGCCAAACTATAGAATAGTAAAGATTAGTCACAGAAGCTTCCGAAAGAATATGTTAAATGACCGCTTTGAATTTTCCTATTTTTTCATCATCGACACTTCTGATGGCACTAGAGATAAAATTTTTTGTATCTTCTGCATCATTTTTTGATTTCCTCAGCAGGTTTGTGCAGATCGATGAGATCATTGCGAAGTTGCATGAGGCCTAATTGGCACAAATCTAGTATTAGATTTATTCCTGGAATCTTATTTTGACTTCCTGTAGTACAATCATTTCCGCCTCTTTATTTATGGAGATGATTGCCTAAGTTTGAGCAAGATTCTTCTGAAGATTTCGAATGACTTTTATGCGCTTCGATCTTCTCCAATTCTGTGGCTGCAATGGAACTGGTGGATCCAAGAAAGACGAAATCGTTACGAATACCGCCGTTAAAGCTTCGAAACTGCAAATTTCTGAACGATTGTGGCATTTTATCCACTCAATATCAACAGGTAGAAATTGTTCTATGTTATAAGTAACGTAGAATAGAGAATCCTCTCAACAATTTTTAGAAATTCGAATAAATCAATTACATCTTCGTGCAATACAAAATTCATAAAAAAGCTTTTGAACTTCCATCCGACTAATGATTTACACTTTTCCAACCACGTGTTGAGCACAATGTATATCGAAGTCGTACATAGCAGTGTTCGACTCTTTAATGCGATATCTTGCTCTTAGGACCTATATTCGATCCCTTTTGTTCTACTCAAAGAATTTCGAGGAATTCTTCTAGCCAGTGCGTCTTGCATGGAAGATTAAGGTTCGGGTTAAAGCACCTCAGCAGTTTTGTTGCCTTTCCGTGCCCTGTAGAAGCTGACTATTCCTCAATAACCGTCTGAGAATTTCTAGTACAATGACCTTCAATATGTAGGGTGGGTGGAAATCATTGTGTTAACTTTCGATCATATAGAAGATAACGTTACTTTAGACCTGTCATAAGCCCTAGGCTTCCAAGGCGGAATAATTTATTTTCCAAACCATACTATCTTTTTCAATTCCCAGAAAGCTTATGCTAGTCTATAGTCAAATAAAAAGCTCACTCAAATATTCCCTCTCTCCTGTACTTCGAGGGCGCAACCATTGAGAACGACAGTAGATCCCAAGCAGTTTCGTACCCAGAAACATAACCCAAGTCTTATTATTGTTGAATTTCATCATCAGTCTGCAAGGTCTTAGAAATCGTTCATTTTATTACATTCTTTTCCAGTTCTCAGTGCTACCATGGAGATATCAAGGTCCTCGCATGTCTGGACCGAGCTTACTTTTGAAATACATTGTTCAATGTTCAAGTGTGCCTGAAACTTTCTCAATAAGTCTTTTTAGTGTAGAATAAACCGGTAATTGTCGATTTCAAATCCTGTTTGGCCAATAGCAAACGTCGTCATTGAAATTGCAAATTTTCCTTGAGCTTTGTAGATTCCTTATCTTATCTGAAACGTATAACTATCATTCTATGGATCCTGTATCTGCTTAGAGTTGCTTAAAAATCTCCTAAGACACTTTTCATCTCGTCAAATTTATGTTTCACTTAGTCAATCGGGTATACCATGGACGCATGCACTAGAAAATAGCATCTCGAAGTGTTTGATCTGTTGTCGCACTTATCTCTGAAGAAATTAGATCATCAACACGGACTGTATTTTTCAAATGCAACTTTGATTGACTTGAGAGAAAGAAAATAATACGAAGATACACGAGAACTTGTTTCAAATTCTATCACTGCAAATTCTGCAATAATCTTACCTAGAACTTAACTTTTGAAGTTTTGCATAAGTATCTTAAGTTTCATACGTAGAATAGAAGGTATTATTCAGGTTTTCCTTCAGATCGTCGCCCTGGAAGAAGTGCGTTTGCGATTTCGGGCCATTTCGGGTTACGAGTAAGAGTGAGAAAAACGTCTGGACGCGCAAACACGTTTAAAACAATAATAGTGGTTTGCAGATTTGTTCATGGCAGTGCTATGAGCTTTCCTATTTCTACTATGCCTTCTCATTTGCGACTGTTCTCCCACGCCTTAATTTCGCTTTGCATGTTCGCAGCATCGGTGAGCGACTCGCATAAATGTGTATAGTTTATTACTCGATATTTTAATTGATTTTGTCGAACAAGAGACATCTCACTCTCAAGTTCAGAAAATTTAAGGTAGTTGCTGTTTGAAGAAACGACCCGAGTGGAATAATATTTCGAAACCGCATGATCTCTACAACAGGAATCCTGAATTTACTTTCAGTCGATATAATTTCTAAAGGGGCCCTTTGTAATATGTGAAACGAATTTCGAATACCAGTCATCCGTACGGAAATGCGAAAGCAAAGTTTGTACGAGAGGATCATGTATTTTCCCAAATTCAAGACATGCAATTATTAGCCACCATTTTTTTGCAGCTGTCCTCTTCTTTTTAAGACATTATCCAGCTGCCCATGATGTTCGCACACAATTGAGGTAACCTCTAAGGCTTCGGTTACATTGTATTACCGTGCACACTATTATTGAGTTTTCGAATGAGCATGCACAACTAATTTGACTAACAGAAGAATTTAATTGCAATCCTCAAGACTCTGTCTTTATTCTCTAAGATATCAGCAAGTGAAGAGAGCATCTCCGCCTTGATTTGATTGTGAAAATATTTCCGATTACCAATAATATAGTCAATATCATTTTCGAAAACAGGGAGAGAAAAATGGCGGTTTCACACTATATCCCGGTTATAAAGTACCAACCTAATCATATGCATGGCCATGCATGGTCACTGTATGGTCATGTGAACTAGACCCGATCCCTCGAAGAACGAAATACGGTGAAGTGATATCATAGCCAAACTGCTGTTACAGCACCGATTATACTATCAAAACCTTGAGCTTGTTTTGAATTTAACAAAAAGGCTCCTGCAACAGTGATTGTGCACTTAAAAGTGTTGAGTGAAATTTCGAACTCTCAATTTCACGCTATAACACCTTGACAAAGGCACTGGACGGAGCGGTATTCTATCTTCCATTTGGAAGACACTGTTTCATTGTCATTAGTAAGTCCCTAGTTCAAGATAAGGACTCTATTGTCCCATAGAACAACGAACCCCGCACTAAAGGTGCTTGAATGAAAGCGCAGAAATTTTTTTCTTCTCAAAAGCATTGCATTGCAATTTTCGCAAGACTCAAAATGATAAGTTAAATTCTATTACCTATCGGAGTTAATCTTGAATACACAGTTTCTCCACTTGTTCCAGTATTTTTCATTGCGATCGAGCAGCTTGTGGTATATATGGCGTGAAGTGGGTTGGGTAAGGTATTAAGTTATTAATCGTTATTGTGCTTTACTCATTCAGGTGCCATTCTATTTATGTGGGTCTAGAAATAGGTTCGCCAGTCATACAGATCCCATGGCACGTTAGTGCATGCCTCTATATCGATAGCCCTCACAATTGGCCAGTCATTATAGATGACGTTTCATGATAGTGCATTGACTGCACTTCGACAGCCTGGAGAACATGAGCGGTTCCTACACAGCTGTCCATCTCAGTCTGGATTGAGACTACTTTATGCTTTCTTTTATCATGCTGCCTTCCTCTTCTTAACCATGTCAACATCTGCTGCTTCATTTGTATCTTCGTCAGAGATTACATTGTTTCCACTTATTTCGCTTTCAATTTTTTCGGATTTTCCAGTTCCCGAAGCAATAACGCGCGCGAAACGATAGGTATTTTCACGCCGTTGATGATCGAAGAGGTTGCGCCGCAGATTTCCAGTCCCAGTTCACGATTCGCAACCCTCTCAGCCTCCAACGCTGATGCTACTAATTGATACATAAGTTGAGTTTTTGTTTGCTACAGAATTCGTTCCTTGCGAGAAAGTCTAGACCTCAAAATACCAATAATGACTTGTGCCCAATAGTCCAATGCAATCGCGTTTGATCAGCTCAACAGAAATCATAAGCAATCTCAAACGATCCAGACTTTGCGGTTCTAGAGGTTGGTAGAATTTTATCAATGCTGTTCAATTTCGCATCCGGGCCGGTATGACAAGTAGAGGCAACCAGCGATTCAGCAGGCTTATTACGTTATTTAATCACAAGCTTGCTTCATCCACCGACTCGCCGAGGCAAATAGCTGGTTTTCCAGTAGTAATCCTAGTCGCTTATGCCACATAATCGACACTTTAAACGTTGCAGATGCTGAATAAGAAAGGTAAGAGCAAAACGAAGACCAATCTGATAGTGCTCAGTTCTCTTCGTTGATAAATGAACTACTTGTTCGTTTCTTAATCTACTGGAAGCTGCTTTAACTCATTCCTCAGGTATATCTTGCACAGCACCAAGCAGATCTGCTTTATTTTCTGGATGTTGCAGCCTAGATTTTTATTACACTAATGAAAATTTGCTATAACGTAATTGTATCTATCTTTAAATCGTTTGCAGGTGAATAAATCAGGAAATATGTAGGTACAGAATGCAAGGTTAGCATAGAGTGAGTAACTTTTATCGATTCTTTATAGTACGATATATTCTTTTTGTAGTTTGAAATTAGTATTGCATTTCAGGAGACATCAGATCATTCTGGCGCAGAAATTTCTGTGTATAGCTAAAATTATGCACAACAAATCACAAAAATGAAACAGCTACTTTACGCGTAATTAATTTCTTCACAACTAATTTCTGTTCATGACATTTACCCGAATCGCTCGACTTTCTAGAGACTCTAGATAGCGAAATAAAATCAGAACATCCTTTCGCACCAGCATTTATTCCATTCAGCGACCAAATAGAAGTTTCTGTGGTATATTGCATAGCTAAATTCATTATTTGTTTCAAAAAGACCGAGTTACAATATATAGAACCCAGTAGACACAGGTAGCGGTTGAATACAGGGACAGAAAGCATTTGCCGTATATCTTCGACTCCTGGACACCCTGATGATACGAAACGTTGTACTCCGAGTAAGAGATGAATAAGCGCCGAAAATCAATCCTATGCGTTGGTGTACACAAAGTATTATAAATAGAAGGTGTTACAGTAAACCAAAATAGTAAACTTCATACTAACGACGCCTACCATAAACCAGAAGTTTCTTTCGGTTTCGAGGAAACTCGAAATCCTGAATGAAGCGAAACCAAGCGGCAACGTAGCAGCAACGAAAAATCCACATATCTAGTAACCTAATCAGATTCGCAAATGGCAACATGGAAAGAAAACCATCTATTCAAAAGGAAGAATATGATTCAAAATCTCGCACATTTCATGGTAAGGATAGTTAAAATCATCCAGAATTGGAAGCTGAATTGTACATTCGATTCAAAGATCAAGGAATGCACGCTGTTGCTGTATCCAGGTCCAATACTCTATGCAAAGTTTTGTAAATTCGTGGTAATTCTAAAGACCTTTGTAATAAAAGGTGATAGTTCAGGTCGAAAATCTATGAGTGCGTGCAAAGCACCCGAGTAGCATATGCTACGGGACACGAGTGGCGAGAAAATTCAAATGTCGCCGATTACCTGACGCAGTTCATCACCGTGCACGAGAACATGACGTAAATCTACTAATCGCAGTATATTCTAATTTTATTGATTCGGTGGACAATTTAGGCAAATGCTTGATTCAAATTCTAGCTGAGTCTTACTGTATTGCCGTTATAGACCACTCAAAGCGAAATTGGTGTCTGAGGAATTAAATATCCCTGAATACACAAGGTTGGAGGGGACCTATAAAATTTGAGTTCCTGGTCGTGTCCGAGTGCCTAAGTGGCTGTACACCATTTGGAAAGAGTTTCTATTTGAAATCATCTTGAATTGATTTAAAAATGCGGGTTGACAGATGATTCAGATACTGATATCGACCTCACTTCAGGATT
>JAAUYH010026122.1_pt1 | contig 22377 bp, 20 predicted proteins | sample 7278061 | NCBI WGS metagenome assembly JAAUYH01 (sample SAMN14350203, study PRJNA611818) | marine sediment metagenome | isolation source: surface marine sediment (0.6m) | place: French Polynesia: Moorea | collected 2018-08 | reverse complement strand
GCGGGACTTCCCGCCGTTATAATTAGTGCGGGGGAATATCTGTATCCCGACTCCTATTGCTCCGCGATAAGGAGCGGGACTTAGCTTCCCCCTAACCCCCTAAAAAGTTAACTTTTTATAGCAGAAATTATTACAGTAATGCTGTATTATATAATGCTTTTATAAAAAGATCGATCGAAAACTAATTATTTCATTTAAAGAGAAGAAAAATCTGGATGCGCCCTTTCTGCTTTTCTGAGCCTTGTTTTTTGGCTCATGAATAATGCAGGTTAACCGAGATTCATCGAACTTGGGCAAAAAGCCCAGTAATATCTGATACCTACTTTTGGCTTCGCTAAGGTAAAATCGGCTGCTAGAAGATTGTTGTCTTTGCAGTTTAGCGACACTAGAGATTAGATGGTTGGTTATCTTGTTTTTATTACGATTTCAACGAGTTTATTTGCCTTATTTGCTTTAGGTTTAAATTTACAGTGGGGTTTTACTGGTTTAATTAATTTTGGTCACGTAGCTTTTATGACGGTGGGAGCATATGCCACAGTGTTATTAAGTGCTAAAGGCGTGCCTTTAATTTTGGCTGTTGTTATTGGTGCAGCGATCGCATCTTTGTTAGGTTTACTAATCGGTATTTCTACCCTGAGATTAAGAGAAGATTATTTAGCTATTGTTACTATTGGTGTTTCCGAATTATTACGCTTAATTGCTCTCAATGAAGAATGGTTGACGAGAGGGGCTTTTGGAATACAACGCTATCCTCTCCCTTTGGCGAGATTTGAACCTAATCTGATGGGCAAGATTATCCTGATTGGGCTAATTACGTTTTTAGCCATTTTCGCTACTTGGCAACTCTGGCGGGGATTACGCAATCAGTGGAGAGAAGGGAAAAAAGTTCAAGGAAAAAGCTATCGACCAACTAAGCTAATCGGTTTAATTATTTGGGGAATAATCGGACTGGCTTTAATTTTGACAGTATATATTAATGGCTGTCTTGCCCTTTCCAATTACAATTACAAAGCTGGTTTGATGTTGCTAGTGTTGCTGATTTTAGCGTTGGTTTATTGGGGATTGCAGGTACTAGTTAAGTCTCCTTGGGGTAGGGTACTCAAAGCAATTCGGGAAGACGAAGAAATTCCCAGGGCATTAGGTAAAAATGTATTTTGGTATAAATTACAAGCCTTTATGTTGGGTGGAGCGATCGCAGGAGTAGCAGGAGCTTTCTATGCTTGGCAATTAACTACGGTATATCCGAGTAATTTTGAGCCTTTAGTCACTTTTAATGCCTGGACTATGGTAGTTTTAGGAGGGGCTGGTAACAATGCAGGCGCAGTTTTAGGGGCGATTATTTTCTGGGCTTATGATGCTCTTACTCGTGAGTATTTACCTCAATTAGGATTATTAAATAGTACTCAGTTAGGACCATTTAGAATTATGGTCATTGGTTTAATTTTAATGGTATTAATGATCTGGCGACCTCAAGGGCTTTTAGGCAAAAAAGAAGAACTTACTTTAGGAAAATAACCTTTAACGGCGTTTGGTTACTATTCAACTACCCTAACTTGCTCCCTATTGGTCGCGCTCAGTTAGGGATTGTATCTGCACTCCACCTCAATTCTAAATATCTCGGAAGATATTTAGCTTTGGTTTCTTCGTGCGACACCAACTAGTTATAACAATGAGGTATCGCTACCGCGATGTTTTTTCTTAGTCGGCTTTCTGAGGGCGTAAGCGTGAATTGCATTCACGCTGTTGACCGCCCGAACCTAACTTGTAGAAGATTAGGGAGGAAAGCCCGACATTAAGTTGAATACAATCCTCAAAAAAAATCTCCCTCTGGGAGAAGTTATAGCTCACCGTCTGACTTATGGATTGAACCTCCCATCGCTAAAGCGAGGGATTCCCATATAAACTTATCTCTTAAAAAATATATAGTCTGAAAGTTAACAACAAAATAAGAAAATTTTAAAATAATCAAAATTAAACTGAGATAAGAAATCATAACTGCTTCAATACCTTATATTGATTAAATTCAGATAGTTTTCCTAACCGATAATTTAATCATAGTTAACGTATCTTCTTTTATGACTATTACTCAGATTAATCCAAAAATAGGTTTAGCCTCTCGTTTAGTTAACACGATTCTGGCGATCGAACCCTTAGCAAAGTTTGCTAAAACAAGAGCGCGGAATATGATGATTAAAAGGGCAGAATCTATTGGCGTACCTTGGCGAGAAAACGTTAAAAAACTGGGCGATCGCAACTGGGAACGAGAAATAGCTGCGGTGGAAAATCGGCAACTCCAATATCCAGATTATTATCTAACTTCTTTCCATGCTTACGAAACAGGCAATCTTAGTTGGAAAGCTGCTTGGGAAGTAGAATCGGCTGCTTATGCAGTTCACGCTAAGATCTGGTCAGAAGGAGATATACAAGGTGATTCTCAGCTACGACAAAGCTATCATCAAATTTTACAAGAACAATTAAAGATTGAGCCAGACTCTATTTTAGATTTAGGTTGTGGAGTGGGCATGAGTAGTTTTGCTCTTCAAGAAATTTATCCTCAAGCTGAGATTACTGGAGTCGATTTATCTCCCTATTTTTTAGCTGTAGCTAAATATCGCGCTCGAGAAAAAGCCAAACCAGTCAACTGGGTACACGCTGCTGCTGAATCAACTGGATTACCTTCTGCTAGTTTCGATCTAGTTTCAGCTTGTTTGATGTTTCACGAATTACCACAAACCGCAGCAAAAGAAATATTAATTGAAGCCCGCCGTTTATTGCGTCCAGGAGGCTATTTTGCCATTATGGATATGAATCCGCGATCGCTCATATTTCAAAAAATGCCTCCATTTGTTCTTACCTTACTCAAAAGCACCGAACCCTATTTAGATCAGTATTTTACTCTAGATATAAAATCAGCCTTGATAGAAGCTGGATTTTCAAATCCTAATATTACTGTTAATAGTCCTCGTCATCGCACAATTGTTACTAGAGTAATTGGTAAATTATAACTGAGACCCAAACTCATAAAATATTAGTTATAAAAGATCGAGAAGTGACGAATTAAGCTCTACAGTTAAATCAAAAGATAACTTAATTTTGTCAAAATATTAGAGCTTAATTCGTTTAACAAATTACCAATCGCAAATAATGAACTCATCTAATGGCAATTCAACCAACAGTAGTCCTATTATCGACTCCAACGATCGAGAAAGTCGGATTCGTATCTTGGTAGTAGACGATCAGAAAATGATTCGAGAAGGGCTCAAAGCTCTAATTAAAACCGAGATGGACCTCGAAGTAGTAGATACTGCTGACAATGGCGAAGATGCTCTTAAGAAAGTAGAAACTCTTCAACCAGACATTGTTCTGATGGATATGGAAATGCCTGGTATGGATGGAATGAGTGCAACAAGAGCCATCTGTCAAAAGTTCAAAGATGTTCGAGTTCTAGTCTTGAGTACTTACGATCGCCAAGAATATGTATCTCGTTCTTTAGGTGTAGGGGCAATGGGATATCTTCTCAAGGGAACCCCAGCCAAAGAACTTACCGATGCCATTAGATCGGTTCATCGTGGTTATGCTCAAATAGGTCCCGGAGCATATCAAAAATTACCTTTAGACCCCAATGTTCAGGAACCGCAAACTCCACCAAGTCCTGCCAATATACTGAGTAAAACTAAACCTGCCACTCCTCAAGTCAATCCAAAAGAAGAAGGTTCATTAATTTCTACTAAACAATCAGACAGCAAATCTACGTTAGCTGTCAAAAATAAATCTCCTTTGGCTCGGAGAAAATTCGAGCAGACAGTTATTTTAAGACAATCTCCTAAGTGGTCGCGGGCGATTATTTGGGCAGTTATGGGAGTAACAACCTTTGCTGTTCTCTGGTCGGCAGTAGCAAAAATCGAACTAGTAGTTCCTACTCGTGGTCAGCTTAAACCTGTAGGCAAAGTCAAAGAAATACAAGTACCAACTAATGGTGTAGTCAAAGAAGTCTTTGTAGAAGATGGGGAAAAGGTTGAAAAAGGTGAATTACTATTTAGTTTAGACTCTACCGCCTCAAAAGCAGAACTAGAATCTGCCAAAGAAATTTTGCAATCTTTATCTCAGGAAAATAAGCTATATAAAGCTTTAATGGACAATTCTATTAGTAGCGATAATCTAGATGAAATGATTGCTAAGTTAGAACTCCCTAGAGAAGTTGTCTTGTTATCTCGCAATAGAACTGAATTGGTTGAAGAAAATCAGCTATTTAGGGCTGAATTAGGATTGCCTCTTGAAAGAAAACTAAGTCCCGAACAAATCTCTAGGTTACAAGCTGCTCAACAAGAGTTAAAATCCCGTACAGCAGCAGCTAGGCTAGAAGTAGAACAACTAGAAAAACAACTCAATCAAAATCAAATACAATTAGCCGATACCAGAAAACAATTAGCTACTGCTAGAGTCGTATTAGCAGAAATTAAGCAACGCAATGATGAGTACATAAAACAAGCAGAGGCAAGCCTAGAAATCGAGCGCGGTATTGTTGATTCTATTGAACCTCTGGTTCGAGAAGGGGCTTTATCTGAATTCCAATTAAAAACACGGCAACAGCAATTAAATGACCGTTACGCGCAAATTGTAGAGCAAAAAGCTAGCGGAACTATCGAATACGACCGCCAGCAACAAGAAATAAAAACTCTGTTGGCAGAGATCGACCGTTTGCTCGAAGAACAAAAACGCTTAAATTTAGATATAGCTCAAGCTAGAGAAGAATTGCTCAACACAACATCTCTTTCGGAAAAAAATATTAGGGATAAAATTGCAGAGAATAAAAAGAGTATTGCTCAAATTGATAGTCAACTAAATAAAACTATTATTGAAAATAATAAGCGTATTGCAGAAACAAAAAGTCAAATTAGTCGCGCCGAACAAAATTTGAGATATCAAGAATTTCGTTCTCCTGTAGATGGCACGGTTTTCGATTTAAAAGCTTTTCCTGGTTATGTACCACCTACTGGACAAGCAGCATCTACACAACCAGTCCTTAAAATTGTTCCTGATAATTATGTAGTAGCTGAAGTTTTTATTCCTGCTAAAGATATTGGTTTTGTGGAAAAAGGTATGGTTGCTGATGTAAGAATAGATACTTTTGATTTTAGCGAATTTGGCGATGTTAAAGGAAAAGTGCATTCTATTGCTTCAGATGCTCTAGAACCAGACCAAAATTACCAATTTTTCCGCTTTCCTGCCCAAATCGAGTTAGAGCAACAATATATTGATATTCGGGGTAAAAATTTTCCGCTTCAGTCGGGTATGTCTATTAGTGCTAATATTAGAATCCGAGAAGACAGAACTGTACTAAGTTTATTTACAGGAAGATTAAAGAAAGGGGCAGACAATTTCAAAAAACTAGAATAGATGGTTTTTTAAGTGTATAAAATCAAAAAACTGTCTATTCATAAAGGCTTGGCAATGCCAAGTCTTTCAATTTGTTATTCTTAATAAATCATTATTTATGCAAATATTTATTAGCACGGGAGAAGTTTCTGGAGATTTACAGGGAGCAATGCTAATTGAGGCTCTCCAAAAACAAGCAAGAGCAAGGAAAATAGATTTGAATATTGTTGCTTTGGGTGGCGATCGCATGGCAGCAGCAGGAGCTAAAATACTAGCTAATACTACTACTATTGGTTCAGTTGGTTTTTTAGAAGCTTTACCTTTTATTCTTCCTACTCTAAAAATTCAACGGCAAACTAAACGATATTTGCAAAGCAATCCCCCTGATGTTGTAGTTTTAATCGATTATCCGGGTTCTAATTTAATTATTGGCAATTATGTCCATAAATACTTACCTCAAATCCCTATAATTTATTACATTGCTCCTCAAGATTGGGCAGTACCCATGTTAGGTAATGCGCCAAAAATTGTCAAAATAGTGACTAAGCTTTTAGCTATTTTTCCAGAAGAGGCAAACTATTTTAAGCAAAAAAATATTGATGTTACTTGGGTTGGTCATCCTTTACTAGATAAAATGGCAACATCTCTAGATAGAGAAACAGCCAGAAAGTTACTAGGCATAAACTCAAAAAAAAAGGTAATTACATTACTACCTGCATCTCGTCATCAAGAAATAAAATATTTACTACCAGTAATTTGCCAAGCAGCTAGAGAATTACAAGCTAAATTATCCGATATTCATTACTTAATACCCGTTTCTTTATCTATCTATCGTCAGGCGATCGTCGATGCTGTAACAACTTATAATCTATCGGCAACTATTTTAGAGGGAAAAACCTTAGAAGCGATCGCTGCTACCGATCTAGCCATTACTAAATCTGGTACGGTTAACTTAGAGATTGCCTTGCTTAATGTACCTCAGGTAGTACTATATCGCATCAATCCTTTTACTGCTTGGATTGCCCGCAATTTACTAGGATTTTCTGTTCCTTTGATGTCACCACCGAATTTAGTAGTCCAGAAAAAGATAGTACCAGAATTACAACAAGAAGAAGCCACAGCAGAAAGAATTATCGAAGAATCTTTAGATTTATTAGAAAATAAAGTTAAAAGAGAGCAAATATTGGCAGATTACAAAAATATGCGTTTTTTGTTAGGAGAAGTAGGGGTATGCGATCGCGCTGCGGATGCAATTCTGCAAATTGCTAATAATTAAGTTGGAACAACTTAAGACTTTTGGGGTATTTTTGACCATAAATTACTTATCTTGTGACCAATGCTTCCATTTACGACAACTGACAGATTCCTCGGGATCGGAATCAGAATCTTGTTGGATTTGCTGGATGAATTGCTGATTAGTTTGTTTATCGATTATCCATTCATCATACTCATTATCGAATCGACCTTTGAAAAAAGCTTTTTCCCAATTACAGGCTGATTTAATTTGAGTAGGAGTGAGATTTTTAGCACTTTTGAGATTAGCATTGGTAAGGTTAGCATTCTTGAGATTGGTATTGGCAAAATTAGCATTGTAGAGGTTGGCACGATAAAGGTTAGCCTCGGCGAGATTAGCATTGGAGAGGTTGGCATGGGAGAAATTGCTACGGTAGAAGTCAGCCTTGGCAAGATTAGCATCTTCAAGATTGGCATTGGTGAAATTAAATGACCTTAAATTTTTCTGAGCTTGAATAAGTGTCTCTAAAGCGGAAATAATGTGAAAACAATTGTTGTTTAGAGAACAATTATTGACTAATTGTCGAGCAGCATTAATTTGGATTTTGCGCCTGATAAAATAGCCAACCAGAATTGAAACCAGAAAAAAAGAAATAAGCAAGATAAGACGATTAGCTCTAGACTTTTTGCTAGTTTTGGAAGGTACGTTTGTAGCTAATTCCGATTGCTTAGTTTTCATGCTATTCCTAACATTTTTATTTATAACAAAAAATATTTTATACTATTCCAAATAAAAAGTCAGAGGTTTTATCGACAATATATAGTCACATTATTCCGTGTAATTACTGAAGTTAAATACTGCTATAGATAAAAAAAAACGTTTGATTTGTGAGGATTTAAGTAATTATTTGAGTTTTAATACCCGAGCCAATTGCCTTAATTTTCAGTGCAATTACTGAATTATTTTTGCCCGTGTTTATACGGAAAAAATTAGCAATAGTCAGCAAAGATAGGTAATTTTTGGGATAAATTTTTGAAGAAAATAATATTTCGATCGGTGAACAGTTAACAGATAAGCTGAAAGTTTCGGTTGGAGTTCAATCCCCAACTGAAACCAGATCGCTGATAACTGATTGAATCAGTAACTTTATATAAACAAAAAATAAATCTATTTTTATGACTGGGTTGTGAACCCTAGTTTATAATTTTGCAAAAGTTTTTTTGTGATAAGATGGTAAATTTGACTCATATTTTTAAAACTCCAGAAAATTATTATGAAATTTGCACGAGTTCGAGGATTATCCAAGTATAGATGTAAGCATCTGGCAGGAATGAGTCTTCAAACTTACTATGTCATCTTCACTTAAAGGAAATCTTTATTAAATGCTAAAAACGAAAGGCTATCAGCTTTTATTTATAGTGAGTCTTATTTTTCTTATTATCTCTTGTAACTCATCCACAGAGGCTAGCAAAGTCCCAAAAATCTTAGGTGAATATCCTCTCTGCGAACCTTCCGCAGTGGTTAAGATAGCTTGCCCCAATAAAGATGGAGATTGTCTCTTAGTAGGTGACAATGAAATTAATTATGCTCTCTTTGTTTATCCCTTAAATTTAGGTGAATTACAAGCTCAACAGCAGCGAGAATTGAGTTTGGAAAAAGTGGAAATTAGCGATCTTGAAGCAATTGCTAGTCTAGCTAACGATCGAGTTCTTATTGTTGGTTCTCACAGTCGTAATAGCAAATGTCAAACAAAAAAAAAGAGACAGCGTTGGTTACAAGTAAAAGTCTCAAATAATAGTCTTCAACCTATTGATGAAGTCGTTCAAACCCCAAAAATTGATTCGCAAATCTTGTTTGATGATGTAAATATAAATAGCAATAAAATTATTCAAGCTGTAGCTAAAGCTATCGATGGTGCCGAACAAGCTGCTAACTCAGCCGAAGGAAATAAAGAGGCTTGTTCTACCACCAATCACTTTAATATTGAAGGTGCTGTTGCGGTTAACAGTAACTCTTCTGAATCTAGTATTTGGATGGGAATGCGATCGCCTTTAGTAACTTTAGACGGTAAAAATTTGGCTATTCTCTTACATCTCAAAGATATAAATAGTTATCAATTCGATCGAGTCGCACTTTTAGATTTAGGTGGGCGAGGTATTAGGGAGCTTACTTTATGGCAAAATTATCTCTGGGGAATTGCTGGTGGATCGGAAGACGGTCTAGATAACTTTGTGCTTTGGCAATTTCCCCTTGAGTTGCTCAAGCCAGACACAATTATCGAACCAGAAATCGTTCGTTCTCTTCCTTCTTCCTCAGAGGGATTGGTATTTGTAGATTCTAATACTGCCTATACTACGATCGATGGAGATTTAGGAGATTCTGAGGCTAACTGTTTGAGATCGGGTAAGTTTCTTAAGTTGGCAATTCAATAAAATTCTTTCATCTTATTTTTGTTTATGAAAATTCAGTTTCGTGAATTTAATCCTTTTGATTTATGGATTTGGTTAGAATTTGAAACCGTTCCTTCACGTATGGAACAACAATATATTGAAGAGTTATTTAACTCTTGGTTTTTTCTCGGAAAACTAGGGGGGTTTAATGCCGAAAATCTTCAAGTACAAGAGGCTGGCATTGAAATTAGTTATATGGAATACGATAAAGACATGGCAGAAAATGTCTTTATGTCACCAATGCATAATATGGGCAATTTTGAATATTTAGGTACTTGGGGTCGTTGCTGGTTCGATCTCGGTACTAGCGATTTAATTGCGATCGATATTTTAATTAATTCTCTCCATCAGTTAAGTAAAGAATACGTACAGATCGAGCAACTAATTATTGGTGGTCAAAACGAAGATTGGGCAGTTAATTCACCAAATCAGTCTATTTTTTCGGAAATGTAATTGAGGTCTTGCCCAAATATAATTTTTGTATTAAAGAGAAATCAGGAGTTCAGAAGTGAGCAAATTACCAGAATTAGAAAGTGCTACTATCGATCGCGTTATCGAAATGGCGTGGGAGGATCGTACTCCTTTTGCAGCTATTGAAACCCAATTTGGTTTATCAGAAAAGCAAGTAATTGCCTTAATGCGCCAAGAAATGAAACAATCTAGTTTTAAAATGTGGCGTGAACGAGTTACAGGCCGTAAAACCAAGCATTTGGCTAAAAGAGACTTTCTAGAAGCTATATTTAAGTCGCAAAACCAAAAAACTTAGCTAAAAAAACTAACAAATTTATTCATCTGTAGCAAAAAAGAAAGTTGATATTATTACTTGAGATCGCGAAGCTCCTGATACAGCTCAAAAATTTTTGTCCTGTACTTGGCGCGATCGACACTTAGGTTTTTAATCTACATCTTCCTGGTTCGGATCGTAACTTCTCCTCTCTTTTTGCTATTATCTCAGCTAAATTTGGTCTACCAGTAAGAGCTAATCGCCAGTCTGCCCAGATATTGTATAACCAATCTGCGATCGCGCCAAGTACAGGCAATTTGGTTATGGCGTACACCCAACCCATGCCCAATTCTTCATATACTCGCCGAAATACTTCGACATTTTTAATAACCGTGCCATCGGGTAAAACCGCATGAATTCTGCCCATTGCTGTCTCAAAATCAACACCGCCATTTTCTTCTGGCTGATAGTTAAGATCGGCAATATCGACAAATTTAACTATGCCTCTCCCTGCATCTCGCTTGAGGAGAAAATTAACTTCCCGCACACATAAGGGACATTCCCCATCGTATAAGAGTTTGATTTTCCAGTTGGTTGCTTTTGATGGTCGATCGATCTGATTTGGAGATGAAGTCATAAAATTCTTTAATATTTATTAAAAATCTTAATTTTTATTGTAATGTTATTTCAAAATCCACTTCTGAAGCAAGGTTAACTAATTGCGCGATAAAATATATATTCCAGAACCAATCAGTAGTAGGGCTAAAAGTTGTTTCAAACCAAAAGCTTCTCCCCAGATTACGTGAGCCAAATAAGCTACAGCAACATAGCTAATAGAAACACTTGGAAAAGCTACTGAAACTGGTATATTTCTGAGGGAGTAAATGTATAATAGCGAGGCCAAAAAATAGGCAAATAATCCCAAAACAGTGTATTTTTGAAAATACAAGTTACCGTCGCTATGACCCTGAAGAGCTCCTGCTTTAAGACTAATTTGTCCAATCACGCCTAAGAGGATTTCAATTTTTATAAATGTCTCGCTAAACAGAAAATAGTTAATCCTGCAATGGCATTAAATGGAAATAAAACTATGCGCTCAATATCATGCAAGGATATTAATGCATTATTAATTTTTATAAGTTTTGTTCGGTCAGATGGCTAGTTATGATTTCGAGTGCTGTTATATTTATTTGGGCGCATAAGTCTTAATATAAATACGTACTGCTTTAGCATTAAATATGCCTGCGATCGCCTTAACGGATCCTGGTGTGATGTATGGCGCGATCGTCAACACTTCGATTGCGAGACAGCCCGTTGTGGTGAAGCCGTGCGGTCTTGTTGGTTTCCAACAAAAAGCAACTCTTTTATGACTATAAGGTGATAAAAGAGGGTTGATTAACAGATAATCGTCTCAACAACAATAATTAGATTAAGAAATATAATCCTGTAAAGCCTTAACCGCAAAAGCTTCCAACTGCAAAGACCGAATTGCTGCCACCGTTGCTTTTGCCCCTGCAATGGTGGTAATGATTGGTAATTTATAGTCTAATGCCATGCGCCTAATTTGACGGGCATCGGTTTGGGATTCTTCTCCTGTGGGAGTATTAATAATCAGTTGAATTTGCTTATTTTTAATCCAATCTATGACATGAGGGCGACCTTCATGGACTTTTAACACTAATTCTACATCTTTAATTCCGTTTTCTTGCAATACCTGACGAGTACCAGAAGTAGCCACTATTTTAAAACCCAAGTCGATAAAATCTTTGACTACGGGTACGGCAGCTTGTTTATCTCGTTCGTTCATGGAGATAAATACTGTCCCTTCTAAAGCTAAATCTACTCCTGCTGCAATCTCTGCTTTAGCAAATGCCTTACCAAAATCGGTATCAATGCCCATTACTTCTCCAGTCGAGCGCATTTCCGGACCTAAAAGAGTATCGGAACCAGGAAACTTATTAAAAGGTAAGACGGCTTCTTTTACTGCTATATGCTTGGGTATGGTTTCACTGACTACACCCAAAGATTCTAAAGTTTGTCCAGAGACAACCAAAGAGGCGATTTTGGCTAAAGGTACGCCCGTTGCTTTAGAAACATAAGGAACGGTACGAGAAGCGCGAGGATTGGCTTCTAGTATATATACCTGTTCTCCTTGTACTGCATATTGGATATTCATTAATCCTACTACCTGGAGCGTAACGGCAAGTTTTTCTGTCCAAGTACGGATAGTGTCTATGGCTGCGGGAGAGAGAGAATTATAGGGAATAGAACAAGCGGAGTCGCCAGAGTGAATACCTGCCTGTTCGATATGTTCCATAATTCCGCCAATAACTACCTTACCAGTACCATCGGCTAAAGCATCTACATCTACTTCTACCGCGTTTTCTAAAAATTTGTCGATGAGAATAGGACGATCTGGTTCTACATCTACTGCATAGGTCATGTAGTGTTTTAATTCTTTATCAGAATAGACAATTTCCATTGCCCTGCCTCCTAGCACATAAGAAGGACGAACGACTACAGGATAACCAACTCGATTAGCGATCGCCAGAGATTCTTTGTAGCTTCTGGCAATACCATTGGCAGGCTGTTTAATGTCTAATTTACGCAATATTTGTTCAAATCTTTCCCGATCTTCGGCAGTATCGATAGAATCTGGAGATGTACCCCATATTTTAGTATGAACAGTTATATTCTCCCCTGCACCTCCGCTCCCCTGCGCCTCTGCTAATTTTTCTAAATAATCTTGGAGGGGAACAGATAACTTAAGAGGAGTTTGTCCGCCAAATTGAATAATAATTCCTTCGGGGTTTTCTGCTTCGATGATATTGAGAACGTCTTCTTTGGTGAGGGGTTCAAAATAAAGGCGATCGCTGGTATCGTAATCGGTAGAAACTGTTTCTGGATTGGAATTAACCATAATCGTTTCTAAGCCTGCTGCGGAGAGGGCAAAGGCAGCATGACAGCAACAGTAGTCAAATTCAATCCCTTGCCCGATGCGGTTAGGCCCTCCACCCAAAATCATAACTTTGCGTCGATCGGAGGGGGTAATTTCTGATTCTCCTTCTTCGTAGGTAGAGTAGTAATAAGGCGTAAAGGCTTCAAATTCCGCAGCACAGGTATCTACTAGCTTGTAAACAGGAGTAATGCCTAATTTTTGCCGATAAGCTCTTACTTCGTCTTCAGTGGTTTTCGTAGCAAAAGCTATCTGGCGATCGCTGAATCCTTGCTGTTTCACCCAGCGCATCTCTTCAGCCTCGATCTTTTCTAGACTAGTACATTTAAGGAACTTCTCTGTCTCTAGTAACTCCTGCATCTTATCTAAAAACCACATATCGATCGCGGTGAGTTCGTGGATTTGTTCTGGTTCCATCCCTAATTTGAGGGCATGATAAACACTAAAAATCCTGTCAGGGTTGGCAGTACGCAGGTTAGCCCGAACTTGAGAGAGAGAAGGAAGAGTCTCCTGGCGATCGCAACCAAACCCATAGCGTCCTGTTTCTAGGGAACGTAAGGCTTTTTGGAAAGATTCACAAAATGTCCTGCCAATTGCCATGGCTTCCCCAACAGACTTCATTTGAGTAGTTAAGATTGGTTCTGTACCGGGGAATTTTTCAAAGGTAAAGCGGGGAATTTTAGTAACTACATAATCGATCGTCGGTTCAAAGGAGGCGGGAGTTTTTTGGGTAATATCGTTGGGAATTTCATCGAGAGTATAGCCTACTGCTAATTTTGCTGCAAACTTAGCAATAGGGAAACCAGTAGCCTTAGAAGCGAGGGCAGAAGAACGAGAAACACGGGGGTTCATCTCAATGACGATTACATCCCCATTGACGGGGTTAACTGCAAACTGAATATTAGAACCGCCAGTTTCTACGCCAATTTCGCGGATAATAGCTTGAGAATAATCTCTCAGTCTTTGATATTCTTTATCTGTTAGAGTTTGGGCAGGAGCAACTGTAATCGAGTCTCCGGTATGAATGCCCATAGGATCGATATTTTCGATCGAACAGATAATTACTACATTATCTGCCAAATCGCGCATTACTTCTAATTCGTACTCTTTCCAGCCCAAAAGGGATTTTTCCACTAAAATTTGCGATACAGGAGAAGCATCAATGCCAAATTGAGCCAATGATTCATACTCTTCTTGATTATAGGCAATACCGCCCCCAGTTCCCCCCAAGGTGAAAGCAGGGCGAATAATCAGAGGATAACTGCCAATTTCTGTCGCGATTTGTCTGGCTTCTTCTAAATTATTAGCGATTCCTGAAGGACAGACGGGAACGCCTATTTTTGCCATTGCTTCTTTAAATAATAAGCGGTCTTCCGCCTTTTCGATCGCGGGTAGTTTTGCCCCAATCAATTCTACGTTGTATCGATCTAAAACCCCATTTTTAGCTAGGGATACTGCTACATTCAAGGCTGTTTGCCCTCCCATAGTTGGCAGCAAAGCATCGGGGTTTTCTTGGGCAATGATCTTCTCTACTATTTCTGGAGTTAGAGGTTCAATGTAAGTTCGGTTTGCCATTTCTGGATCGGTCATAATCGAAGCAGGATTAGAATTGACTAAAACTACTTCGTATCCTTCTTCCCGTAAAGCTTTACAAGCCTGTGTACCCGAATAGTCGAATTCACAAGCTTGTCCAATCACAATGGGACCTGAACCAAGGAGTAAGATTTTTTGTAGATCGTCGCGACGAGGCATAAGAATTAGTTTCTAGCGTGACAATTTTATCTCTAGCCAGATCATTTTATATTTTCTTGGTGCAATAGTTCTGATTATTAGAGGTTTTATTTAGGTTTCCTGACGTAATAGTTTTGTTATTTATCGCCTCAAAGTCTAATTTTATACTTAAAAACTTTTCCGAAATAAAACTATTGAACCAATTACACCTAAACTAATTAAAGTTAGAGAAGAGTTTGGTTCAGAAACAGACTGTATCTCAAAAGTAACGCTTACTTCAGCTATGCCCGTCAAAGGAATATTTGGGTCTAAACTAAGTTGGTCAACTTCTGAGAACGACAAGACACCATTAGCTCCTTTTAATTGACCCTCTCCATCAGTAATAGTAAAAATTCCTGTTGATGTAGCAATCAGTGTTTCCCAATTTATTGTTCCAGATAGATATTGAGTTTAAGCAAGTTTTCCCTAAAAAGAACCAGAAATTTGTTCTGAAGAAGTTATGTTGATGAAAAGACATATTTTATTTTTGTTGCTACATTTTTTTTAGATCGTCGCGACGGGGCATAAGAATGATTTTAACTATTGTGTTTATAAGTTCAAGCTCCGTTGTTCTTGCTAGTTTTTAGCCTAAAGCAACTTCATTCTAATCGTAGTGCGCTAACATAATATATGCAATTTTCAGCACATACCCCACCCAGAAATTCAGGAAAATGGCATCCACTTAAAGCTCATTTATCAAAAGTAGCTAAACGAGCAGAAAAATTAGCTAATAAATTCAAGGCTGGTAAACTTGCATACTATGGTGGACTTTGGCACGATCTGGGTAAATACAATCCTGATTTTCAAAAGTATTTAGAACAATGCGATCGCGCTTCAAAATTGGGCAAAAAAGCACCACATCAAAAAGTTCCCCATGCCAAATATGGTGCAAAATTAGCAGCAGAAAAATTTCAACCAATTGCCTTTTTGATTTATGGACATCATGGTGGTTTACCTCGGCAAGCAGATATGAACGATCGCCTTGCCGAAATTAAATCAGAAATATACGCACAAATTTTAGAAAATGCTAGTTCGGAATCTTTAAATCTGGATATTAATAGTTCAGAAATCGAACAACAGCTTGTTAATTTAGTTACTAATGAATACAGCTATGAGTTACTTTTGAGGATTTTATTTTCCTGTTTAGTAGATGCTGATTATTTAGATACAGAAACACATTTCGAGCCTGAAACCGCAGATATTAGAGAAGCGAATAAAAAAAGAGAAGATTTCAAAATTAATCGCCTATGGCAAACTTTAGAAAAATCGCAGCAAAAATTAATAGACGATGCTGAAGATACCAAAGTCAATCAAGTGCGATCGCAAGTTTATCAAGCTTGTTTGGATGCAGCAATATTAAAACCTGGTATATTTCGTTTGGCTGTACCTACAGGAGGTGGTAAAACTCGTAGCGGATTGGCTTTTGCCCTCTCTCATGCAGTGAAATATAATTTAGATCGAGTAATAGTAGCTGTACCTTATACCAGCATTATCGAACAAACAGTTAAAGTATATCGTGATATTTTTGGACAAGATGCAGTATTAGAACATCACAGTGCTATACAACCAGATAAAGGAAATGAAGAGGATGCGCGATCGCGTCAAGCCATAGCTAGATTAGCAACTCAAAACTGGGATGCTCCTTTAATAGTAACTACCACAGTACAGCTATTTGAAAGTTTATTTGCCCGAAGAACTAGTAAATGTCGCAAACTACACAATATTGTTAACAGCGTAATTATCCTTGATGAAGTTCAGACTCTACCTATTTTCTTACTCGATCCAATTTTAAATGTATTAAAAGATTTATGCGCTCACTATAACGTTAGTATTGTTCTCTGTACTGCTACTCAACCAGCTTTTGAAATTAATAACCCTTATCTTAAAGGTTTTCCCTTTGGAAGTATGCGAGATATTGTTCCTACTGAATTAGCAAAAGAACATTTTTCAGTTTTAAGTCGCGTAAATTATCATATTCCTGAAACAGCATGGAGTTGGCAGGATTTAGCAGAAGATATTAAACAACGTCAGGCATCTCAAGTATTAATCATTTTAAATACTCGCAAAGATGCCTTAAATGCTTTAGATGCGACCGCAAACGCAAATGAAACAAATACAGATTATTTATTCCATCTGTCTACTCTACTATGCGGTCAACATCGTCGAGAAGTTTTAGAACAAGTACGCGATCGCCTTAACCCTAAAAATCATCGCCCTTGTATTTTAATTTCTACCCAAGTAGTAGAAGCAGGAGTAGATTTAGACTTTCCGTTAGTTTATCGTGCGATCGCACCATTAGATCGCATTGTTCAAGCAGCAGGAAGATGTAACCGCGAAGGAAAGCTAGCTAAAGGCGATGTTGTCATATTTAATCCTCAAGATGGCAAAGTTCCACCAGAAGAATACAACACAGCAGTAAATGAAACTACTAAATTACTTAAACGCAAGAATTTAAATTTACACGATCCAAACATCAACCCTATTTAGGAACGAGAGAATTTAGTGCTTTTTTCGGCGAACCAGAACCAGAAGATAAACCAATCGATCGCAGAGATGAACTGGGTTTGATGCTACTTGATGTAGAGTTTTCCTCTGATTCTAATAACTCAACCATACAATATTGTTCTCATGATGAAGCGGGAGCAAACGTAACTAAAGGAAAAGCCGAACCCAAGTTTTTTCGCGCGCATTTAGAAAATGGCATATTAAGGATACCAAGATGATTCTCACTAAATTAAAGGAATACGCCGAAGAGCGGATGGATTTACCACCTACGATGTATGGCGAAAATAAGATTGCTTGGTTTATCGATTTAACTACTGATGGCGAATTTGAAGGCTTTATTTGTCGCAAGTCTAAAGAAGCCAAACGGGGAACAGCTATGACAACACCCCATATTGGGCGTTCATCAGGTGTAAAACCGAAATTACTAGCTGATACGGCTGAATATGTCCTCGGTCTTGGTAGAGAAACCTCTAAACCCGAACGAGTTAAGGAGTGTCACGAACAGTTTAAAGCTTTAATTCAGCAATGCGCGGAGGAAACAGGAGAAACCATAATACAAACCATTGCTAATTTTCTTAATTCAGCAGAACTAGAAAAAGCCAAATCAGAACTTTTGATATCACCAATAACTGCTAAACAGGCTTCTAGTCTAAAAGCAAATCAATTCTACGGTTTGTCTTTAACTGCTAATAATGCTCGTGCAGTGGTTAGGGATTGGTTAGAAACTACTGTTCCTAATGTGGAAGCAAACTTAAAAGCTTGGTTTGAGAGACAAAGGATAGTTGATGGTTATGGTGCAGAATATCGCCCTCTTCCTGTTTACACTTTGGCAGCTAGTATGTATCGCGATGTAGCCAAAGAAATGCAGCCTAATATACCTACAGTTTTAATTCGGAATGCTTTACATGGAGATCGCTTGCCCTATGACTTACTCAACAAACTGGTGCGACGCAATCGCGTAGAGAGAGATATTACTTATCCTCGCGCCATGTTAATTAAATTAATTTTCTCTAGCGACTTAAAAACTAAAACCATGATGACTAATATGGAACAGTTAAATCTCAATCCTAATCTAGAAGGAAGCGATCGCTCTGCATACTATTGTGGGCGTTTGTTAGCCGTATTGGAAGCTATCCAAAGAAAAGCTATTGGTTCGGTTAATGCTTCTTTAACAGATCGCTATTATGGTGCAGCATCTAGCACTCCTGCTAATGTATTTGGAAACTTGATGAAAGGTTCAGTCAATCATCTTGCCAAGCTAAGAAAACAAATGCCTGGTACTTATAATGCTTTAGAGAGGAGATTAGAAGAAGTTACGCTTAATCTTCCTATGTTTCCTAAAACCCTTAATCCGCAACAGCAAGGTTTATTTGCTTTAGGTTATTACCATCAACGGGCAAGCGATCGCGCTGCTGCAAAAGCTGCATCCAAGTAAGGTGGGCAATGCCCACTCTACAAACTACAAACAATTATCTTTGCTACACATTCAAATAAAGGAAATTATTAATCATGACTCATCACCTAAATCCCAATTACCGTCACGACTTTGTTTTATTGTTTGATGTTATTGATGGCAACCCCAACGGCGATCCAGACGGGGGAAATATGCCTCGTACTGATGCAGAAAACTCTCACGGATTAGTTACAGATGTTTGTTTAAAACGCAAAATTCGTAATTATGTTGCTACCTATGCTGAATACGAAACTACTGAAGCAGAAAAAGAACGATTGAATATTTTTGTCGAACACCATGGCGTACTTAACGAGCAAATTCGTCGTGCTTATGTTGCTGAGGGAATTCCAGTAGGAAAATCGGCAAGTAAAATTGTAGAAGATGAACAAGTATTAAACGGAATCAGAGAATTAAAAGTATATCTTCCTAGTGCGTTTACTTTTACCGATAACGATGAAGATTCAGGAGAAGTAGATGCAAGCTTAGAATATAGTGGCGAACTCTCTGATGATGAAATAAAAGAGTTTTACGAATTAGATGAAGTTGCCGAACTATTCAAACAAAATAAGAAACTGAGTAAATTCATTAAAGAATTAGTTAAAAAAGCGGGAAAACCAGATAAAAATCGTGCTAATGCTGAAAAAGCTCAAAAATGGATGTGTAATAACTTCTATGATATTAGAATGTTTGGCGCAGTTTTAAGCACTGGGTTAAATGCTGGACAAGTAAGAGGGGCAATGCAGCTTACCTTTGGGCGATCGCTCGATCCCGTACAACCCCAAGATTTAGCGATTACTAGAGTTGCTGTAACCGATGTCAAAGATCGGGAAAAATTACAAACTATTGGACGTAAAACTTTAATTCCCTATGGCTTATATCTATCTCACGGTTTCTATTCTCCTTCCTTTGCAGCTAAAACAGGCGTTAGCGAAGCAGATTTAGAACTATTTTGGGAAGCACTAATCAAAATGTGGGAACTCGATCGCTCTGCTAGTCGCGGAATGATGTCACCCCAAGGACTGTATATATTTAGTCACGAATCAAAGCTAGGCAACGCACCAGCCCACAAGCTGTTTGAAAGAATACAGGTAAAGCTTAAACCAGAAGTAACAATCCCTCGTAAATTTAGCGATTATGAAGTATCAGTCGATCGCGAACAATTGCCTGAAAATGTACATCTAACGCAATTAATATAAAATATCTTTACCCTAAAATAAAAGGAAGCTCTACCAAGATTTATTTCTAGAGCTTCCAAAAAACATTTCTTACTTAGGATAATAGCAAAATGTCTCTCAGTATCGAATCCGATCTTAAAGAAATTCTCACCAAAATAGATAATAGACTGGATCGAATAGACCAAAGATTTGAAAATCTAGAAAATAAGTTTGAGCAAAAATTTGAAAATCTAGAAAATAAGTTCGATAATCGTTTTGAAAAGCTGGAAACAAAACTTAACGAAGTACAGGTATCTGTAGCTAGGCTGGAAGAGAAAACCGAGGGATTATCTAAACGTATAGAATCTCAAGAATTTGTTAGTCGTGGTGTATTGATTGGTTTAATTGTGGCTATTCTCGGTGGTGCTGCTAAGTTATTTGGTTTTGTAGGCAATCCTTAGGATTTTCCTTAAATCGCTGCCATAATAGTACAAAAGAACGCTATGTTTGCAGCAGATGAATATGTAATGCTGAGTGCGCTTCAGCACTTTGCTTTCTGTCCCAGACAATGCGCCCTAATCCATATCGAACAAGTCTGGGAAGAAAATATTTATACTCTTCGCGGTTTGCGGGTACACGAAAAGGTACACCAACCCGATGATGAATTAATTGAAGCAGGAATTAGAGTCGAGCGATCGCTTTATTTAGCTTCTAAAAAATATGGAATCAGGGGAATAGCCGACGTTGTGGAATTCGATCGCGATAATAATCCTTATCCAGTGGAATATAAATCGGGTAGTAAAAAATCTCGACAAGCAGATAGCATTCAATTGTGCGCTCAGGCTTTGTGTTTGGAAGAAATGCTCGCTCGCCCCGTAAATAAAGGAGCAATTTTTTATCATAAGTCTCGTCGTCGCCAAGAAATTGAGTTTAACGATAATTTGCGATCGCTGACTAAAAAAACTATCGAACAAACGCGCTTGCTATTAGCCGAAAGTAAATTACCCCCACCAGTACAAGATAAACGCTGCGAAGATTGTTCTTTAATTGAAGCCTGTATGCCCGATGCAATTAATGATTTTGCTAAATCAGCTACTAAAAATAATCCATTCAAACTATATTAATCGTGAAACAAATTTTAAATACTCTATATATACAAACTCAAGGTGCATATCTAAGACTCGATCGCGAAACCCTAAAAGTTGAAATTGAAAAAGAGCTTAAATTGCAAGTTCCTTTGCATCATCTAGGCGGTATCTTTGCTTTTGGCAATGTTTTGTTCAGTCCTTTTTTAATTCATAAATGTGCTGAAGAGGGAAGAAACTTAGTCTGGTTAACGGAATTTGGTAGATTTAAAGCCAGAATTGCTGGTTCTACAACAGGGAATGTATTACTGAGGAGAACACAAAATAAAGCTGTAGATTGTCCTGAAACTGGTTTATCAATTGCCAGATATTCGATCGCTGCTAAGTTACAAAATACTCGTTCTGTAGTTATGCGGGCAAGTCGAGAAGCAAAATTAAAGCAAGAAAGTAATCTTTTAGACAAAACTGCCCAAATTCTAGCAGAAGGAATTCAAAATACAGAAAATGCTACAGATTTAGCTCAACTTAGAGGAATTGAAGGTTATGCTGCTAAAGCCTATTTTGGCAGCTTTACCCAGATGGTACGCCAAAACCGTGATGCTTTTGCTTTTACAGAACGAACTAAAAAACCTCCCCGCGATCCAATTAATGCTTTGTTGTCTTTTACCGGACGACCGCAACTGTAATGGAAAATAATATGTTGCGGTCGTCCTTCGGGGCGATCGAGGATTGAAACAGATACAGAATAACTTACCAACTCATAATAATAATAAAGTTGCAGTCGTCCTTCGGGGCAGTCGTCGCAATTCTCGATCGCTCGACAAAAAACTCAAACAAGATCATTGGTGACAAGTTAAGCAAAAATTGAAATAGTCAACTTTTAGATATAGTGTTATTAATTAAGCAAAAACACTAAATATGGATTAGAGTTAAATCTAGATGGCGATTGCCAAAAGAAAAAGAGTCAGTCTAAAAATACCTCAAAAGCTAAGAGCTGATAGCTGATAGCTAAAAACCGATTGACGCGCCAGCACACCACCTTAAATTGTCACGAATGAAACAAGATTGGCTTTTGCCCCCTCAGAGACTGTTGGTAAACCAAAGATTAAAGTCGGGAAAGGTTAGGCTCGCCAAACAGCTTGAAGCAATCTAAAGCCGATCGATTTAATAGATTTAAAAAGTTGTCACCCCGTGAGTATCTACATACTCTAAGATTGAAAGTGCTGGAATCCTGGCAGCAGTAGCCAACGATCCTAGCCTACTCAAACCACTGCGCGAGCGATATAAGGTTTGGCAAGCCCAAGCAGAAGCAAGTGGCTTAGACCCCAATTTGGCAACGATCGTGCGATTAGCAGCCGATGGGCTTTGGTTCACAGAGTTGTTCAATGTATCGCCTTTAACTGATGAACAGCGATCGCAAGTTTTAGACGCATTACTTACCCTGATTAAAGATAGCAAACCATGATTACACCAGATCGAGCGGCACATCTAAACCACAACAATTCTAACAATAAGCCTCCAGGCCCGCGAGGATTATCCCTGCTAAGCAGTTTAGTAGAGTATAGTTACTAAAAATATAGTCAAATATGACATTGACTCTTACTAGCTCTACCAGGAGTAATCCTGATGGGACGAACTACAACGCCCTCTATCCCTCCATCAAAGACTGT
>JAAUYH010103067.1_pt1 | contig 22384 bp, 19 predicted proteins | sample 7278061 | NCBI WGS metagenome assembly JAAUYH01 (sample SAMN14350203, study PRJNA611818) | marine sediment metagenome | isolation source: surface marine sediment (0.6m) | place: French Polynesia: Moorea | collected 2018-08 | reverse complement strand
GTATCAGCCGCCCGCGTGTTTTGACCGGAGCCCCCGATCAAACTACTGCCCGGATCAAAGGCTCTACGGACCCCAATCTCAGATGGATCCTGAATCAAGTTCAGGATGACGGCGTTGGGGGTTCACGATGATGGGAGTGAGTGAGGCGACGGGACAGAAAGAACGAGCAAAGCCATTTGGCAGAAGGGATACAACCAGATGGCTACTGGGAATAGCCGAATGACGAGTGATATTGAAACAAGGATGTACCAACGGCCGCAGGCCGTAAGCGAAGCAAAATCGCTCACTGGGGACAGTTTACTTAATTCGCTATCGCGCGAATTAAGTAAACTGTCCCCTACCGAAATTTCGGCGGCAGGTAATTAAACCTCTCCATCTGCTCCCGATGGTCCTCAACCAACCTCGCCACCTGCTCATCCGATAGCGTCTGCAGCCACTGGTTCTTGCGACCGGAGCGGAAAAAGCTGCGGGCATTCTCGTGGCGTTCCACGAATCCGCCTTTCCTCTCCTGCTGCTTCATCTGGGCAAATGAACAGAACTGGATGGCCCGCTTGAGACGCTTGTCGTCCCGGGGCTGGCCCAGGTGGCTGACCACCTTGCGAAAAGCCTTCTGGGGCTTGTCCAGCAGGTCTTCGTACTTCAGCACCAGGATGCTGGGGTCGGCCTGACCGGTCCAGCTTTGCACGTGGTTTGACCACGAACTGATGATCTGCGGAACGTTATGCTCCTCGCTGGGCGTCCCGGTCATTTCCTCGGCCATGAAATCAATAGCCTCATCCAGGGTCAGGGCGAAGTAGTTGGCCACCGATATCGCGACGTCCAGGGGATTGCGCAGCACGTAGACGGCGGCAGAGGTCACCGCCGAGTTGTGCAGCGGGTAGCCCTTGTACTCCCCCAGAAAGTTGTGGGTTTTTACAAACGCCGTGCCGTGGGCCTGCTGGGCCATCTCGGCCTGGACCAGGGGACGGATGGCACAGATGGCTTCGGCATCCAGTGCAGTGGTGTCACCGCCTTCCACATGATGCTGGTAGCGGAACGCTGATGCCTCGGACTGGGAAAGCTCGTGCAACGCGTTGATGTCCACCGGCGTAGACTGGTTGCTGAAGTAGTTGGCCAGGAATGCCCGGATCCAGGTGTTTCCGGATTTTGGGTAGGAAGCCAGCCAACAGATATTGCCCACGTTGAAAAGTCCTTTGTGTGAATGCGCGCCATCGGCCACTGATTGGCCTGTACTCACCCGCTGATTGTCCCATGAATCAATCCGCTGCGTGACATCGCGGAGAACCCGAGGTTTCAGGCATACCTGGCCAGACCCAACCTGTGGCCGCTACCGGAGAGCACTGATCCAGTTCTTCAGTCGTGAGGCAGTTCCACCAGCACCCGGGACTGCCGCGCGCGTTCCGACACGCTGACACGCAATCGCGAAGATTTACGTTCCAACACGTAAAGCCGTCCTCCGGTCCACTTCAGACCCAGGGCGCTCCAGCCCTGTCGCTTTTCCAGCCACAGGCTCAGGGCGCCGTTGGGGTCCACTCTGACCACCGAACCGGCCAGGTGATTGGCCACGTACACGTTTTGCCCGTCGCTGGTGATGCCCCTGAGGTGATTGGAGCGGTCCCGTGCCAGGGAAAATCTCGGCTTTTTGAGTAAGCCGCCGCAGGCCAGTGTTTTGACTTCACCCTGTGCGCTGACAGACCGCACGCACTCCCCGTCGGCCACCACGATAGACCCGTCGCGGGACACATCCATGCCGCCAACACTGCCAAATCGTGCCGCGGCGCCCCGTCCATCCAGCTGACCCCATCTGGAACCCGCTACCAGTTCAGTGCCATTCCCGGTCCAGCGGACAATCCGGGACTGCAGCTTGAGCCTGACGTTCCCGTCCCAGGCATAGCGGCGCCCGGCGGCGTCCATCAGCGGGCTGAACTCTGGACCGAAGGCATCGCCCCCCGGACCAGCGACAATCCCGACCTTTCCGTCTGGTCCCAGTCGCCACAGATGGCCTTCCCAGCGATCATCGCCCTGGAACTGAACGTGCTCACCCAGCAGCGTTCCATCCCGGTCAAACCCCAGCAGGTGGGCGTGCTTGCCGCGGACCACGACTCTGGATCTGCCGTCGACGATCTCCCAGACCCGGTTTCGTTCCGGGTCCGCCACGAATACGGAACCGTCGTTCGACACCACCAGGCCAGTGCCCGGATGCGCCAGGGCCTGCCCGAGCAGCGCCAGGCCGAGTACCGTCCAGGCTGCGGCTTCCGTCAGCCTCACAATCGCGCTCTCAGGCGAGGCCACCGTGAGTCATCATGCAATGACCGAAATGCCGGCGTCACCTCCAGGAAAGGCAATGAGCTGGAGTTCTGGGCAAACGCCCGCTCCAGGAAGCCAAAGGCATCTCCAATCTGTCCGGCGCCCGCAGCCGCCCGGGCCAGGCTCCACGGTGAAACGTAGCCCGACGCCTGTCGCAGCGCATGGGATTGCCTGATCGACTTGCCGGAGTTGCCCGTCAAGCCGTAAACCATGGCCGCGTACTCACTGACCGCGGATGCGCCTGGATGCTCCTCGACCAGTTGTCCGACCAGTTCCAGGGCCTCCGGATATCGGCCGCCCAGCGCCAGGGCCCAGGCCAGCCTCAGCCGGCAGGGTAGATGGTCAGGCTGCAGATCCAGGGCGTGACGCATCAGTTCCGCCGCGTCCTCATAGGCGCCGCCCAGGATCAGGTGATCGCCGTAGTTCATATGCACGCCCACGTTCAGCGGGTCCGACCTCAGGGCGGCTCGACACCAGTTGCGGGACTCATCGAAACGGCGCCGGATGGAGCAGATGTTGGCCATATTGATCAGCGCCAGATCGTGGTTGGGCTGGATTTCCAGGGCACGTCTAATCAGCGGTTCTGCCCCTTCGGCATCCCTGTCCGACAGCAGGCGAATCGCCCCGACGCACACCAGGCCCGAGGGCTGGTCAGGGTCCAGCTTCAGGGCACGTTCGCCGCACTGCCGGGCCAGGGGCAACAGGTCGCTGGCCGGTTCGAATCCGTAGTGCGTAAGCAACCGGTATACGATTCCGAGCAAGCCCCATGCCGGGGCGAATTCGGCTTGCGAGGTGGTGAGCTGCTCCAGCAGCCCCCTGGCCTCCCGCAGTTCCGGTGCGGTGCGGTGACTCTTGAGCGTCAAGGCGCGCAGGTAGGCGCGCAGTGCATCGCTGCTCAGATCGTCCTGGCTGACCCGGGGCAGCAGCCGGCCCTGCACCTTGGCGGCAATGCGCCGGGCCACGGCATTCTGCAGAGACAGCAGCCCGCTCAGCTTACTCTGATAGGTGTCGGCCCAGACATGGGCATCGGTGTCAGCGTCGATCAACTGGGCCACCACCTGGATCTGGTCCCCGGAAATAAGCACGGAGCCCTCCACTACCCACCGGGCATCGACCCGGCGCGCGATCGCCGGCAGTGTGTCTTCGCTGCGCCCCAGGGCCATGGCGCTGGTTCGAGAGATCAGCCGCAGGGACCGGACCGATGCCAGCTTGGCAATCAGCAGCTCGGTCAGTCCGTCGGCCAGGTAAGCGTCTTCCGGGCTGGGCGACAGGCTCTGGAACGGCAGCACCAGCAAACCTGGCATCTCGTCGACGCTCAGGTCGGCGCTGCGACGGACTCCGTCCAGCCGGTATCCCTGCTTGGGTATGGTGTTGAGGAAACGGGCATCCCGGGGAGACTCCCCCAGGGCCTTGCGGATCTGTCCGATACAGCGATTGAGGACGTCGTCAGTCACGTGTCCCCGGGGCCACACCTGCTCGATCAGCTTTTCCCGGGAAACCGTAGCGCCGTCCGCCCCCGCCAACGCCAGCAGCACCTCCATGGCCTTGGGCTCCAGGCGCACTTCACCCTCCGGCCCACCCACCAGGCGCAGGCCGGGCTGCACACGATAGGTGCCCAGGAAAAAGCCATTTTCCAGGGAATGATCCGTCGCCACCGCCAATCCTCAGAAAACCTCAGGTAACACTCAGGATTTTACAGGGTCCTCGAATCACACTCAGCTCTGAATGCCGTACGAATGCCGCACAAGCACGCTGGCGCTCATATCGAGGAAGGCACCAAGGGGCTCACCGCACCCGGCGGGCTGACCATCAACGGCGACTACCTGCAGGAAACCGGCGTGCTGGAGATCACCGTAATCGGCCCCGGCCAGGCCGGCAAACTGACCACAACCGGCGGTATGACCTTTACCGGCGGCAGCGTCGAGTTCCGCTTCGAGGATGGCTACCTGCCCCGGGCCGGCGACTCCGTCCAGTTCCTGGAACCCGGGGCCGGCCAAAGCGTGGTGACGGAGAATCTCGAAACCGAATACTGCGGCGCTGGCGAGGGCCTGGCTATTCTCCTGGCTGAGGGCAGCGACGGCTCCGTGAGCTTCGTTGCCGACTCGGATGCCGAACCCTCAGAGGTCATGTTCGACAGCGCGTTCGAGGACAGTGACCTGGAAAGTTGCAGGAAGTAGACAGTCCGATGTTTATCCGCAGAAATGTACGATCATCACACTTCGCCTTCGGCCACCGCCTGGCGTTCGACCTCAGCCTTATAAACCCTTCGGGCGTACCCGATCAGCAGAATCACTGGGATTCCAAAGATCGCTGGAACCGCCGCGGCCGCGTAGTTGAGGTTTTCGTTGCCGAAAACATGGTCAGACAGATAGCCCACGGTGCCGGGCCCCAGCAGCAGCCCGGACATGCTGATCATCATGTAATAGATGGCAACCACCTGCCCGCGGATTTCCGCCGGCGTTATGTTCATCAGGCCGGTGACCCCCGTTGCGGATGTCATGGCAATGCCGGCCGTGTTCACACCCAGGATGGCCATGGCAATGATGGGGCTGGGCATCAGCGGGGCAATGATGGCGGTGGGCACCATGACCAGCACGCCCAGGATCATGATGGTGAGCGGCGCGTCGGTCTTGCCCTGGCTGTACAAGCGGTCGTTCATCCAGCCGGCAAGGTTGACCGTAAGCGGACCCACCGCCAGCAGCACGATGGCGTTGACCGTGGCGTAGGTCTCCGGCTCCCAGCCCCAGGTGCGCTGGAACATGGCGGCGTACCAGCCCTGGCTGTAGGCAATGATGGTCATCAGGCAGACAAACGACACAAAGGAAAGATAGATATTCCATTTGCTGGCGACGTGCTTGAGCATGTCGCCAAAGCGGGGATTGACCGTTTCGCCCTGGGTGCGATGCCGTTTCGGCTCGCGCAGGGTCAGCATCAGCAACGCCAGCAGGATACCGGGCAGGCCAACGACAATGAATGTGAACTGCCAGGGCGCCACCGCTCCAACCCAGGGAAGCGAAATCTCCGGAACCGATTTGGCCCAGGTCAGCACGCCGGCACTGACCAGGGAGGCGACACCCGCACCCACGGACAGGGCGGCGGTGTAGAAGGCGATGGGTTTGCCGCGTTTTTCCCGGGGGAAACTGTCGGAAATCATCGACATGGTGCAGGGGCTGAGGGTTGCCTCCCCCGCACCCACCGTCATCCGAGCCAGGAACAGGTGGGTAAAGTTCTTGGCCAGTCCCGAGGCAGCAGTGGCAATGGACCACACGGCGACACCGGCCGCTACCAGAAAGGTGCGTCGGGTTCGATCGGCCAGGTAACCCAGGGGAATTCCCGCAAAAGAGTAGAAAATGGCGAAGGCCAGGCCGAGCAGATAGCCGATCTGGGTATCCGTCAGGCCAAGATCCGCCTTGATGGGCTCGATCAGGAGACCAAGGATATAGCGGTCGACAAAGGACAGGATGTAGGCAAAGGTCAGGACGATGACCATGTACCAGGCGTAGCGCGAACTTGGATATTCCCGATCTGGTTTCTTCACAGTGCGGCAGACGGTCCGGTGATTGACTGGGTTTTCATGCGGCAATACTAACCCGGGCGGGTGAATGGCCCAACCACAAGGGGACAGTTCAAAAAAAAGCCGCCGGTTTCCCGGCGGCAATGACACTGAGAGAGATTTGTTGTTGCTTAGAACTGGTAGCCGAGGCTGAAACCGTAGACCAGCGGGTCGATTTCGACTTCGAAAGCAAGGTCTGCACCGCGCACTTCCGCGTCGGTGTCGATGTCCATCCAGCGGGCATCGAAGTTCAGGAACCAGTTTTCGTTCAGGCGCCAGTCGGCCCCGATCTGGGCAGCCAGGCCAAATGAATCGTCCAGCACCAGCTCGGTGCCTGCCAGCGGACCCGTGGTCTCTTCGCTGAAGAAGGTGGTGTAGTTAACGCCCAGTCCAACGTAGGGATAAAAATTTCCGCTGTTCGGGAAGTGATACTGGATGCTCACCGTGGGCGGCAGCTGATCCGTTTCACCCACCTTGGTGCCATCCTTCAGCTCGATGTCGTGATTGAAGGGAATGGCGGCCAGGATGTCTACGGCCCAATTTTCGTTGAAAAAGTAAACTGCGTTCAGGTTCAGCGCGGCGCCGGCGTCGGCGTCGACGATGTCGCTGTTATCCGATTTTGGATCAACATTGGTGATGCCTACGCGGCCCATCCAGGTGCCGGGCTCGTGGGCGAATGCCTGCCCACTCAAAAGTGCGGCAGCAATGAGTAAGGTCAGCTTGGATTTCATGTCGAATGCTCCGTTTCCTGTATGGATATTCCAAGGGTGATGTTAATGTCCCCAGTGCATTAGACCATCCGCATTTACACCTAGATTTTTTGCACTGCATCTACGACTTTTGTCTAATTTTTTCAAGGAGTTGCCTGCCATTACGCAGATGACCAACGGGTAGCGACGAGCGCAGTCCACCCCGCCGGATCGCCAGGAATTCACGTCGGAGCCGGGATCGTCGATTCGACCCTGCTCGTCTTGCAGTCGATTTGCCGCTAAAGTCGCCACTTTCCCTCGACCGAGTGGCCCATGAGCGATCCCACCTGGGTTTCAATACTGCCGCCCCTGCTGGCCATCGTGCTGGCCATCTGGACCCGCCAGGTCATCCTGTCGCTGTTTGCCGGCATCTGGATGGGCATGACCCTGCTGGCCGGATACAACCCGTTTTCGGGCCTGGCGGGAAGCCTGGACGGCATCGTCAGGGTGTTCTCCAACGAGGGCGACGCCCGGGTGTTGATCTTTACCCTGCTGATCGGCTCCATGGTGGCCACCATCGAGCATTCCGGCGGCGTGCGCGGTTTTGTGCATTTCCTGGAGCAGCGGCGCTGGGTGCACACCGGGCTGCGGGCCCAGCTCATGGCCTGGGTGACCGGGCTGGTCATTTTCATCGAGTCCAATATCACCCTGCTGGTGGCGGGTTCGGTGTCGCGGCCGCTGTTCGATCGGTTCCGAATCTCCCGGGAAAAGCTGGCTTACCTGATCGATGCCACTTCCGCGCCGGTGTGCGTGATGATCCCGCTGAATGCCTGGGGGGCATTCATTATCGGTCTCGTAGCAAGCTCCGGCGTTGAAAAGCCCCTGGAGACCTTCGTGGCCGCCCTGCCCTTCAACTTTTACGCCATTGCCGCCATCCTGCTGGCCCTGGTGGTGATTGTGTGGCGGGTTGATATTGGGCCCATGAAAGCGGCCGAGACGCGCACCCGTGAGGGTCAATTGCACTGGCCCGGCGCCACCCCCATGCTGGAAGCTGAAATCGATCACGGCGAAGCCAGCGATGGCCCACCCCCGTCTGCACTGCATATGGTCCTTCCCATCGTCACCATGATCGCGGTCATGCCGCTGGGGCTCTACGTCACCGGCCAGGGCGACATGATGGCAGGGTCGGGCTCAAGATCCATTCTGTGGGCGGTGTGTGCCGCCATTGCGGTCTCCTGGGTGATGCTGCTGCTGCGCGGAGAGTCGGTGCACACCCTCATGCAGGTGTTTATGAAAGGCGCGGCCGACCTGCTGCCCATCAGCGCCATCCTGCTGCTGGCTCTTGCCCTGGGCGACGTGGCCCAGGCCCTGGGCACCGGCCCCTTCGTGGCCGGCGCCGTGGGTGAGGCCGTGCCGGCACCCCTGCTGGCGCCCCTGGTGTTCCTGGTGGCGGCCTTCATCGCTTTTTCGGTGGGATCCAGCTGGGGCACCTTTGCCATCATGGTGCCGATTGCCATCCCCATCGCCCTGTCGCTGGATCTTTCGGTGCCATTGTTCCTCGCGGCGGCGGTGTCGGGGGGTATTTTCGGCGACCATGCCTCGCCCATATCGGATACCACCGTGGTGGCGTCCATGGCGTCAGCTTCGGACCATATCGAGCACGTGCGGACCCAGCTGCCTTACGCGCTGCTGGCGGCGGCCATTGCCGCCCTGGGGTTTCTTCTGGCCGGCCTGGCCGGCTAGGCATTCATTCAGCCGCGGCGCGGGCCTTGGCCCTGAGCGACAGGGTCAGAATTCCGCCCATGATCAGCACACCGCCGGCCACCAGGCCCCAGCTCAACCGGTCGCCCCACAACACCACGCCCAGCAGAACCGCGAACAGCGGGGTCAGCAGCAGGTAGGGTGTCACATAGGCCACGGGGTGGCGCTGGATCAGAAAGAAGTAGATGCCATGCCCCACGATGGAGGCGCCCAGGGCTGAATAGACAACGCCGCCCCAGTGGTGCCAATCAGCAGCCGCCAGCAACTCCAGGCTGGGTCGCTCCAACAGCCAGGTAATCGGAATCAGGAACGGCACGGAAATCAGTGCTGACCAGGCCTGGTAACTGAACGGGTCCATACCCTTGATGCCCCGCATAAGGACCGTCCCCAGGGCAAGAAAAAACGCACCCAGCAACACCAGCAGGCCGCTGTCCAGTTGGGCAAAGACCTTGGGAACAAAACCCATCACCAGCACGCCGGAAAACGCCACGCTGATGGCCACCACAGAGCGCCAGCCCACCTGTTCCCCCAGCAGCAGTGCCGCGAGCACCGCGGACATGGGGATGTAGGCCTGCACCAGGATGGCCACGGAGGACACGTCATCGGAGATCTTCAGTCCCCAGAAGTTGAAGCCAAAATGCAGCGCACCGGTCAGCAGCGCTACCGCCACCAGCCGCCACCACTGGCCGGGCGGCGGTCGCTTGAGAAAGGGCAGCAGCACCACCATCACCAGGCTGAAGCGGATCAGGGTGAAAAGGAAAGGCGGAAAATGCAGCAGTCCCATGGCCGAGGCCACAAAGTTGAACGCCCAGGCCAGGCAGGCGGCGAGGATCAGCAGCAGGTGGGATGCGGGCATTTGCAGGTCTGGGACAGAAGGAAAACCCGACCCGTCAATCCGCCGTTGCGTCAGCGGGCTCGGACCCAAGCCCATCGAGCAGGAACCGGTTCGCGTCCCTTATACTGCGGGCCATTATGGCATCCACCTTCCGCCTGAAATCATCCGAATAAGTCTGCCGCGAGGTAGCCCACCAGCGTCGCCCCACCTCGTTACCCAGGTGCCACTCCAGGTAAGCAATGCGATCCTCCCAGCCCTCGGGCGCCAGGCCCAGCTCGTCCATCTTGCGCAGCCGCCCGAGTTGCACCAGGCCATAATTGAAATAACGGTCGAGCACCACCCGGTCCAGCTCAGTGAGCTCGTCCGGCGTGTAAACCGCCTTGGCCAATGACTCCGCCGGGTTTTCCCCCATCATGGCCAGTTCCAGCTGCATGTCAGCCAGGTAATAATCATTGGCGATCTGGGCCTGGGTGATCTGGGTATTCTGGTTGATCTGCACGGCCACCAGGATCAAGCCGGCAATCACGCCGACGTTGGCACCCAGGGTCAGCCATCCGTTCAGTTGTTCTGAGGTCATCCCGTTCACTCCACCGGTGGGAAGCAGCACAGTCTATGGAATTGGCGGACAGGTGTCTCCTGAACTTGATTCAGGATCCATCAGCAAACGAGGTCAGTTCAAACCCTTGGCTGGTACTGGGTAAAGAACAGCGGCTCCGGTCATCACCACTCAATGCATGAACGAAGCAGGCTTCGGACCTTCAGATGGATCCTGAGTTCAGGATGACAGCGAGAAAATCAACGCTCAAACCCACCCCGAAAAATGCGGCCGACCGGCGTCAATGGGATATCCACGGTGGTGGTCGCGGCCGCTACAACCCCTGGAACCTGTACCGTGGCCTCCTCGTAAAAATCATTGATCACGGTCACCTCGAAGTCGACGTCAGGGTCCAGTCCCATACGGTACGTGCCCACGGGGTTTTCCATGTCGCCCGGACCGGATACCGATGCCGTGTTCAGATCGGTCAGCACGAATGCGCCAATGATGCCGGCGTTGGTGGATTCGTCATAGACGCGCCCAGCCAGGAACCCAAGCTGCGGAAATGTCAGCGTCCTGAACGTTCTTTCGGCGTAGAGAAAATAACCGGGCTCCGGGCCGGTGGCGTTTTTGACGCAATCTTCCACCCGCAGGAAACGCAATCCTTCGGTTCCGCCGCTGGGCTGGTTCACTTCATCCTGTTCGAAGCCCTGTTCAAAGCTGTCGCAGGAATTCAGATCAAAAATTGGCTGAGCCGCCGGGTTCGTCAGAATGTCTGCTTCGTAAAGGGTGGCGCGCAAACCGTATTCCGGACAAAACGGATTGAACACCAGCGTGCAGACGGTATTGGGGGGACAGTTACCGCACTGGGCCTCGCCCATGGTGAACTGCCAGGGCAGGTCCACCCGGGTGTTGGCGTCAAAGTTGATGACGTACCAGTTGACGTCTGAGGACGACGAGAAGCTGTCGAACAGCGCCTCGCCAAACTCCAGCGGTGTTGCCTCGAATACGCTGTCACCTGCCTGGGCCAGCGGCGCGCAACACGCGAGACAGCTGGCCAGCAGGAGTTTGTGGAGGGTCGATGGCCGGGTTCCCATCACCCCTTTATAGCGCAAAACTGCGCTCCCGGTCCTTTTCTGGCTGATATACCGGGAGGGGTACGGGGTTTCAGGCGCTCAGTACAGCAGTTCGACCCAGCGCCCCTCGTCGATCATGCCTTGCTTTTTAGCCTGCCAGCTTTCCGGCGATCCGCACATATCACCGAACAGCTCATCCAGGTGATCGCGGATGGCCTTGAGTCCGGCCACGTACACGAAGGTGTGTTCTTCGCTGAGACGATTCCAGATCTCCGACGCCCGCTCCTCCAGGGCATAATCCCAGGCGATGGGGTCAGCCCAGCTGGGGCGCGGACTCAAAGCCTTGAAGGCCTCGAAGGTCTCCTCATCGTAGTACTTGGTGAAGTCATCCCTGTGCTCGTTCATGTATAGGAGTTCCAGCCCCGTGTGGGCGCCGTACAGCAGGGTGACCTTGCCTTTCCACTCGCCGTGATCCTCGTAAATATGCTTTACCAGTCCGCGGAATGGGGCGATGCCCGTGCCCATGCCGATCAGCAGCAGGTTGGCCTCGGGATCCGGCGGAATCTTGAAGGGAATGCCGAACGGGCCGGTGATGGACAGGTGCTGACCCGGCGTCAGGTCACACAGGTAGTTGGAACTGGTGCCCCGGTACTCCTCGCCGCTGTACTCGTCGATGTAGTTGCAGCGTTTCACCACGATGGTGACCTCGGGTTTGCCGCCGGCACCGGCGCCCGGCGCGCTGGCCACGCTGTACAGGCGATGGTGCAGCGAGCCGCCAAACTCGGCAGGGCCCTCGGACAGCACGCCGATGCACTGTCCGATTTCGTATTCGAAGTCTGGCCGATCGATGGCCAGGACCAGTTCTCGAACCTCTTCCGCGGCCGCATCGGTAATGCGTTCATTGCTCAATACGGCGGCATCAAACCGGGGTTCCTTGGGATAGTCTTCAAGACGCATGATCAGCACTCCTGTTGATTCGATGGCTGTGGCGGCTGCAGCCGCCGCCACAGGCTGAATTGGCGCAGCCACCGGTTTGCCTGGCATACAGCTTTGCGGTCACCAACCGCATGAGCAGCATCAGGGCAATCAGTCCGGCGGCTATCAATATTCGTTCAAACATTCCAGGCCTCGTTCACGCACCCAGTCCGGCAAAGCCCATGAACCCCATGGACAGAATGCCCGCGACAATCAGGGCCACCGCTGTGCCCTTGGCCAGGTCCGGCACCTCGGCCAGCTCCAGTTTTTCCCGCACGCCAGCCATGAGCACCAGGGCAATGGTGAAGCCGACGCCAGCACCCAGCGCATAGACCACACACTGGGAAAACCCGTAACCCTTGTTGGTCTGGAACAGGGCCAGGCCGAGGATTGCGCAGTTGGTGGTAATCAGCGGCAGAAAGATGCCCAGCGCCCGGAATGTTCCCGGGCTCAGCTTGCGCAGGATCATCTCCACCAGCTGCACGGTGGAGGCGATGACCAGGATGTAGGAGATCAGCCGCAGGTAAGGCGCGTCGATCCAGATCAGGATCTTGTTGATGCTGAAGGCACAGACCGAGGCCACCAGCATGACAAAACACACGGCGCCGCCCATGCGGATAGCGGTCTCAACTTTGCTGGACACGCCGAAGAAGGGGCAGATACCCAGGAAATAGGCCAGCACGAAGTTGTTGATCAGCGCGGCGTTGATGAAGATGGACCAGTGGGACACGTCACTCATGACGCTTCCTCCTTCAACCTGGCCGCGGTCTCCTGGCGCTGCTTGATGGCGTTGACCACCAGCAGCCAGACGGCCATGGCAAAAAATCCGCCGCTGGGCAGCACCATCACCGTCCAGGTCTGGTAGCCCTCGGGAAACAGTTCCACGTTGAACAGGGTGCCGGCGCCCAGGATCTCCCGCACCATGCCGATGGACAGCAGGGCGGCGGTGAAGCCAACGCCCATGCCCAGGGCATCAGCCGCGGCCCGGCCCATGGAGTTCTTGGAGGCAAACGCCTCGGAGCGGCCCAGGATCAGGCAGTTGACCACAATCAGGGAAATAAACGCGCCCAGGCTTTTGTGCAGCTCCAGACTGATGGCCATGATGGCGTAGTCCACGGTGGTGACGAAGCTGGCAATGATGCAGATGTAGCAGACGATCCGTGCCTCCCGGGGGATGAAGCGAGCCAGGGCCGACACCGACAGGCCCGACATGAGCAGCACAAAGCTGGTGGCCAGCCCCATGGTCAGGGCATTCATGGCGGTATTGGAAACCGCCAGGGCCGGGCACATGCCCAGCACCTGGATGAAAACCGGGTTGTCCCGCCACAGGCCCTTGATGAATTCGTCGGTATGGGTGGTGGGTGTGCTCATGACCCTTCCTCACTGGCCGGCGGTGCTTCGGGCCGCATGGCGTACTGGTCCCTGTACCGGTTCAGCAGGGGTACCCACTGCTGGGCGCTGCCGTTGAGAATGTCGCCGATGGCCACCGAGGTGATGGTGGCGCCGGTGATGCCGTCCAGTTCCCATGGCGACTGCTTTTCGCCCTCACCCACGGTGACCAGCGCATTGGCCAGGGCAGATCCATCGGGGTTCAGGCGAACATCCAGGGCTTCGAAGTTGGCGACAAAGTGGGGCTCCACTTCGATCTTGTCACCCAGCCCCGGGGTTTCCTTGCTCTCCAGCACCTTGAAGCCGGTGATGGCCTCCTCGGCAAAGGAATAGGCATACAGCACCCGGATGTTGTCCTGGTAGCCCATGCCAATGCCGGTGATGGCGGCACCAATCAGCCGACCATTCTCGTCGTAACCCAGGAAAACCGGCAGGTCGGCGCCTTCCCGAGGAACCAGGCTGCCGCCGTCGTCCACCACCGCCAGTACCGAGGTGGCCTGGGGCAGCACCTCGGCCAGGGCCTTTTTAAGGGCCTCGGCCTGGTTCTGGCGGATGCGATCGGCGGTGCCCTGGAACACGGCCACGATCAGCAGCGCGCAGGCCAGGCCAATGCCGACGATGGCCCGGTACATGGACCAGACCGACGTGGCCGGGCGTGTCTCGACTGCCGGCGCCGTCATGCCGTGCCCTCCTGCTCGTCCTTCTTCTCGCCATTCTCAGGCCGGGTCCCAAACACCGTAGGCTGAATCAACCGGTCAATGTGGGGCGATACCGCGTTGGCCAGCAGGATGGCGTACATCACCCCTTCGGGCATGCCGCCCCAGTAGCGGATCACCACCACCAGTGCCCCGATCAGCAGCCCGTAAAGCCAGCATCCCGCGTTGGTGATAGGGGATGCCACCATATCCGTGGCCATGAACACCGCGCCCAGCATCAGCCCACCGGAAAACAGCATGAACACTGGCGAGGCATACTCTCCTGGCGCGATCAGGTTCATCAGGAAACTGAGACCCGCAACCGTGGCCAGAATGGACACCGGGATTCGCCAGTTGAGCATATTGCGCAGGGCCAGGTAGGCGCCGCCGGCCAGGATAAGGGCGGCGCAGGTTTCCCCCACCGACCCGCTGGTCAGGCCAAATGCCAGTTCGGGCACACCGGTGGTGGCATTCTGGAATTTCATGACCGCCAGCGGCGTGGCCGAGGTCACCGCGTCGTAAACCGGTTCGGCCATGGGGATGGTCAGGGTGGATGAAGGCAGGTCCGTGAACCGGCCCGGTGAAAACGCCTCGGACCAGTGAGTCATGGCCTGGGGAAACGCGGCCTGCAGAAAGGCCCGGCCCACCAGGGCGGGGTTGAAGGCGTTGTAGGCCAGACCGCCAAACAGGTACTTGCCGATGCCCACGCCGAACACACCGCCGATCACCACCATCCAAAGCGGCAGGGCCGGCGGCAGGGTCAGGCCGTAAAGGATACCTGTGATGGTGACCGACCAGTCCGAGACCGGTGTTTCCCGCCGGTTCAACCGGTTGAGAAAATGCTCGGTGGCGACACAGGACGCGGTGGCCGTGAAGATCACCAGAGCCGCCGCCAGCCCAAAGGCATAAACCGCGAATCCAACCACCGGCAGCAGGGCCAGCACCACGTGGTACATGATGTGATCCACGCTGGCGCCGCTGGACACGTGGGGCGAGGAGGCGATCTGCAGGGTACGGGAGAGCTTCATGCCGGCCTCGCGGTTTTGCGCAGCATGCGCTTGGCCAGCCGGAAGTACTGCACCAGCGGGATGTGAGACGGGCACACGAATGAGCAGGAGCCACATTCGAAGCAGTCCATCAGGTGAAACTCCTCCGCCATCTCGGTGTAGCACTCGTTCTTGGCCAGGATGCCCATCTGGGACGGGTTGAGGTACATGGGACAAGCGTCCACGCAACGGGCACAACGGATACAGGGGTAGATCCTGCGTTCACCGTGGGCACCGGTTTCCGCCCGGGTCACCGCGGTGATGCCCGACGTTCCCTTGGTCAGGGGGACGTCCAGGCTGGATACCGCCGGCCCCATCATGGGTCCACCCAGGAAAACCCGGGTCATGTCATCGGTCACCCCCACCTGCTCCAGGGCGAAACGTACCGGGGTACCGATGGGAATCCGGTAGTTACCTTTCTTGACGATGCCGGGCCCACCGATGGTGACCACTCGCTCCTGGATGCCCTGGCCGTGAGGCAGCAGCCGGCCGATCTCGGCGGTGGTGGCCACGTTGACGCAGATGGCGTGGACATCCAGCGGCAGACCGCCGGAGGGAATCTCCCGGTCCAGCAGGGCCTTGATCACCATCTTTTCGGCACCCTGTGGATACTTGACCTGCAGCACTTCGACGGTGATAGGCAGGTCGGCGGGACAAGCCTTGCGCAGTGTCTCCACCGCGTCCAGCTTGTTGGCCTCCACCGCGATGATGCCGCGCCCGGCACCCGTGGCCTTCATCAGGTAGCGCAGGCCCATGAACACATCATCCGTCTGCTCCAGCATGACCCGGTGATCCGTGGTCAGGTAGGGCTCACACTCCACCCCGTTGATGATGACCGTGTCCAGGCTTTTGCCTTCGGGGATCTTGAGCTTGGCGTGGGTTGGGAACGCTGCGCCCCCCAGGCCCACGATGCCCGCCCGCTGGATGGCGCTGATGATGTCATCCGGGGTAGCCGTTTCCAGCCGACAGGGTTCGCCGTCCGCCACTTCCTGGGTGGACGCAGGGTACGGTTCCAGGTACACGCCCGGAACCAGGTCGCCGCTGATGCTGGGGACCCGGCCGATCTTGCGGATGACACCGCTGGCCGGCGCATGCATGGCCACGGAGATGAACCCGTCCGCCTCGGCAATGGTCTGGCCCCGGGACACCTCCTGGCCCTCACGCACCACCACCTTGGCCGGCTTGCCCAGGTGCTGAGACAGCGGCACCAGCAGGGTCGGCGCAAACGGGAACCGGCGAATGGCCAGGTCCCGGGTATCGTCCTTGTGTTCCTCGGGATGAATCCCGTGGCGGAACGTGGAGCGGCGAAAGTTATCCAGCATGGTTCAGCGTCCGAAGGGTCGTTGAAAAGTTCTCTGGCGTCAGTTGAACTTCTCGCCGCGCTTGATCCACTTGTCGATGTCCTTGGCACTGCGATCCGCGGGCAATCCCGGGTGTATCACCTGGGCGGTACATTTCTCCGCCGCTTTCACCAGGTCTCGATAGGGCCCGCCCTGGGGATCGGCAATCACCGCCTTCTTGTCGCCGTTGTAGGCAAAAATCTTGCCGTTGATCATGATGCATTCATCGCAGGAGGTGCACTCGTCGGTGTCCAGCCAGGGGGCCATGTACTCACCCTCGGCCGCGGGTTCCGCCGCCGGGGCAGGCACTGCCACCGGGGCCGCGGCGGGTACGGCCGCAGCAACGGCTCCACCGCCGGCATCTCCACCTGCCGCCTGGACCGTTCCCAGGACGCTGCCGATATCCGCCGACTGCCCACCGGCCACCATCTGCACCAGTCCCGCGGCGATCTTCTGCACCACTTCCTGGCGGATGCGGGATTCGATGCCCTCGTCCGGCACCGGCACTTCCACTTCCTCCTCCAGTTCGGCCAGGTCGCGCAGCATGATCCAGAAATCACGCCGCTCCTCGGTTGAGATGGCCATGGGTTCGGCAGCCAGCAGGCGGCTCAACTGCTGCTTGGCGTCCAGCGCCCACACGTAAGGCACGTAGTCCTCCCGCTCGTCCGCGTCCAGTTCGATGTAATCGGCCAGTGGGATCTGGGCTTCGTTCCAGGCGTCACGCGGAATCTTGCGGAAGTGCTTGCGGAACCGGGTTTCCGTGGAGGCGAAGTCGGCGAAGGTGGTTGCCAGCTCCATCTCCTTGCGGGTTCCACCGTCCATGTACTCGACGGGCGCGGTGGCCCACAGCTTGTCCATGGCGGGGTTGCCGTCCAGGTCCAGGCATTCACCAATGGTCTTGCCGCGATCCGGGTCGTAACGGAACAGCGGGAAGGCCCGGGATTCCACCGCCAGCTTGGCCTGGTGATGACCCATATCGTCGCCGATGCCATGCTCGGGCTGGCATGAGGTGTACAGGTTGAACAGCGCCGGGCGCCGGGACATCAGTCCCTGCACAAAGCTCTCGATCATGTGGTTGGCATAGGCAATGGTGCTCTGGGCCACATAGGTGGTCCGGTGCGCCATGGCAATCAGGCCAATCTCCTTGCGGACCTCCTCCTTGCCCTTGATGGCCTTGCCGTACTGGGCCATGTCGGAGATCTGGCCGAAGAATCCCGAGGTACAGGCCTGGCCACCGGTGTTGGAGTACACCTGGGTGTCCACCACCAGCACCTTGATGGGTTTGCCCAGCATCATGGCCCGGGACAGGTTCTGGAAGCCGATGTCATACATGGCACCATCACCGCCCGCCGCCACCACCGGCGGACACAGGTGGAACTCCTCGTCGGTGAAGTCCTGCCAGTTGAAGCGCTGGAACTCCTCGTCGTGGACCGCCGGGTTGTAGGCGTCCTTGAGCTCCAGTTCGGCCATGCGGATGGCCTTGAAGCCTTCGGCCATCTTCACCATATGACCCTCGTACACGCCCAGGGCCACCGAGGTGCTGTCCTGGAACAGGTGGTTGGCCCAGGGGAAGGGGTAGGGGTTGAACGGGAAGGTGCTGCCCCATACCGAGGTGCAGCCCGTGGCGTTGATCATGCCCATGCTGGAGCGGCCCTTGCCGGTAGTCCCGTCGGTGTAGCGCCACTTCAATTGGGTCAGATCCGAGATCAGTCCGGTGACCCGCTTGAGCCACTCGCGATCGATGGGCTCGGCCTCGTGGGCCTTCTCCACGTTGCTGGCGATGCTGGCCAGGGTGATGTCTCCGCCGGCGTTGCCGGACAGCATGGCGTCCAGGTCCGCCGGGTCATCCAGGTGGATCTCGCCCACCAGCTTCAGCTGGACGTGCTGTTTGAGGTCAGCAATCAGACGGTCCAGCTTCTCCACGTGGGCCTTGACCCGGGGCTGCAGCAGGGATTCCACCGTGGCGGTGAACAGGTGCACCACGGTTTTTTCCGAGCAGCCCAGGCAGGCGCCGTCGCCGCTGGCCAGGGGCAGGTAGGCATCTTTGTTCAGCAGGATCGTTTCCAGGGCGCCGATACCCTCTTCCAGGTTGTCCACCCGGATGTACTTCTCCGGGGTATTGGGAAGATCCAGCCAGAAGCCCCAGTTCTTGCGCAGTTCGGCAATGGTGTCTTCGGTCTGGGTGATGGGACGCAGTGCGTCGTCGGCACAGACCTCCACACACTCCATGCAGCCCTTACAGGTGTTGGGATCCACCGTGATGCTGAGCAGTCCGCCGTCGCCGGCTTTCTTCTTCTCACGCAGGGTGAAATAGGGCCGGGAAAGGGCGAACTGGAAGCTGCCGATTTCCTCGCGGAAACCCTGGAACTCTGCCTGCAGCGCAGCCTGGTCCGAACCGGCCTCGGCCACGGTGGCGTCGATGGCCTGGTTCATCAGCTCATGCACTGACGCTTCTTCCTCGGCGCCCTGCAGCAGCTTGCGCAGCTTGGATTCAAGCTGGCGAATGGCCTTGGGCAGCAGCGTGGTGGGTTTGCCGGCTTTCTTCAGCCGGTTGACCACGGTTTCCAGCACCTGGGAAACTTCATTGACCAGGCCGGGTATCGCGGTGTCCGGGCAGACCGTGTAGCAGTCGCCGCAGGCCGTGCAGTTTTCCGGAATCCACTGGGGATGCTGGAAGCGGATCGAGGTCATATCCCGGAAGTGGGACGTGACCGCCGGCATCAGGCTCATGCTCATGAAGGGATCCGCAGGTACCGAGCCACCGACACCCTGGGCATAAAGGCTGCCGGTCTGGGCCCAGAATCGATGGATATCGGTACTGGGCGACTGGCTCTCGGGCATGCCCTTGACCCGGACAGGCACCGGCAGATGGCCGTTGCCGGCAGTGTCTTCGCCAACGGTCTTTTCGGTGACTTCGGTGAGCTCGTCAAAGCCGCGCTTGACCACCCGCATATTGTCTTCCACCACCCGGGCGCCCTTGGAACCGAACTTGTGCTGCAGCTGGTCGCGGATCGCGTTGAGCAGGAAATCCTCGGTGAGGCCCTTCTGCTCCAGCAGCGGCGAGGTGGCAAAAAACGCACCCTGAAAGGCAATGCCCTGCATGCGCAGCTGCAGTTCCGGATCCGTGGCTTCGTCCCGGGCGATCTGGAACGCATCCAGGTAGTACACCTTGATATCCCGGTCGATGATGGTCTGCCGGTAGTGGCGGGGAATGGACTTCCAGAATTCCTCCGGTGAGCTGGCGTCGCTCTGCATCACCAGCACGCCGCCTTCCTTCAGTCCGGCCAGGGCGTCGGTGTGCTTGAACACGTTGGGATCCGGCGCCAGCACCACGTCCACATAGAAGAATTCGCAGTTGACCCGGATAGGCTCCGGTGCCGCCGCCAGGAAGTAGCTGGTGGGCTGGCCCTTTTTCTCCGAACCGTACTTGGGGTTGGCCTTGACGTGGTAACCCAGCAGGTCGAACAGGATGATGGCCAGGTTTTTGCCGGTGGTGATGGCACCCCAGCCGCCCACGGAATGCATGCGCACGGTGATGCAGCCTTCGGGCATCAGGTTGGGGTTCTCGCTGCCCTTCACCGCCAGCGCCTTGACGTGGGGATAAGCGTCCGCCACGGTCTGCTGGTGGATCTCCTGGGCGGGGCTCAGGTTGCCATCCTTGACGAAGTCGATGGACAGGTAGAACTGCCGCTGCTGGCGACCGTCCGGCTGCATGTTTTCCACCGCACCCAGAATCGCTTCGGGCTGCAGGTCGCGGCTGCCCAGGCCGAAGGAACCGGAGTACAGCTCCGGCATATCCTTGATGGACTTGTAGGAGGTCAGCTCCGGATACACCGGGGTCTTGCTGCGGCCGTTTTCCAGGCACTTGTTGATCACCGCCCGGATTTCCCGCATCAGCGGCAGGTCGGCGGCCAGGGGCTGGTCGGTGCGTTCCAGTACCGCCACGCCCTTGCGGCCCTTGAGCAGTTCGCCCAGCAGGTCGCCCGGGAACGGCCGGAACATCAGCAGGTCCACCACGCCCAGCTTGATGCCCTTGGTTTCACGCACGTAGTCGGCCACGGCTTCGGCCATGGGGATCAGGCTGCCCTGCCCCACGATCAGGTATTCCGCGTCGTCGCAGCGGTAACCCATGGTGCGGGCATACTTGCGCCCGGTCAGGGCGGCAAATTCTTCAAATGCCTGGTCGGTGAGGTCCTGAACATGGTCAAAGAAGTAGGGGCGCTGAGCCGCCACGCTCTGCATGTAGGAATCCTGGTTCTGGACCACCCCGGCCATCACCGGGTCATCCACCGTCCAAAGCTCGGGGATGCGACGGCGCCTGTCGCCGTAGATGATCTTCTGGGCCGGGGTCGGCGTGTCGATGATGTCCTCGGGCTTGCCCAGGAATTCGTCGATCAGCTCCCGCTCGGGCACCATCATGGATTCGATCAGATGGGTGGTCAGGAAGCCATCCTGGCCCACGATGCCCGGGGTCAGCGCCATCTCGGCCACCCGGTGGGCAATGATGTTGAGGTCCGCCACCGACTGGGCGTTCTTGGCAAACACCTGGAAGAAGCCGGTGTCGTCCACGCAGTGATAGTCATCGTGGCCGGCGTGCACGTTCAGGGTGGCCTTGGTGATGGCCCGGCAGCCCATGTTCAGGACGTAGGTCAGACGCTTGCCCACGGCTGCGTACAGCGACTCGTGCATGTAGGCGATACCCTGGCCCGATGAAAAATTAGCGGCACGCAGCCCGGTCATGGACAGCCCTGCGGTGACCGCAGCCGCGGCGTGTTCACCCTCGGGCTCGACAAAAATCAGCGGCCGGCCGGAGATGTTGATGTGACCCTTGGCCGCGTTTTCGGCCCAGTATTCACCCATCTGGGTGGACGGCGTGATGGGATAGGCGCCGGCGGCGTCGGTGGATTCCCGTTCGCACATGATGGCGGCGGTGTTGCCGTCCATGGCCGAGCGGGTGCCGGGGTACTTGACGTGTTCCTTTTTCATCAGCTGTCTCTTCAAATAAGTTGATTCAGGTCACCGATGCCCTGCGGGCACCTTTGCGAATGACGCGATGGGCCTCCCGACCCAGCTGAACGCCTTTTTCCGGATCCAGCCAGACGATGGCGCCGGTGGGGCAACGTTCAATGGGCTCCCGGTTGTTATGAGCCCGGGTGTAATCCACCACCGGCAGGCCCTGCTGCATCGTGATCAGACCGGGCGCGTCGGCGGCGCACTTGCCGCAGGCCGTGCAGGCCACTTCGCAGTCGTCCAGCACGGCATCACCGTTTTCCAGGTTGCGGCAGGCCACCCACAGCTGGTGGCTCACCGGGTGCAGCGAAAACAAGTCCTTGGGGCAGGCATCCACACAGTCTCCGCAAGCCGTGCAGGCGTCCTCCAGGACTTCCGGCAGAGATTGGGCGTTCATGGTGATGGCGTCGAAGTCGCATACCACCTCGCAATCGCCGTATCCCAGGCATCCCCAGCTGCAGCCCTTGCCACCGCCGCCAATCAGCGCTGCGCCCCGGCATGACTCGACACCCTGGTAGAACGCCTGCAGCCTGGCCACGTTGGCTCCGCCGGCGCAGGCCAGCCGTGCGACCACCTTCTCCTGGGCGCCGACGTCAACTCCCAGGAAAGCCGCGATGGATCCTTTCTCGTCCTCGGTGGACACCGTGCATTTGGCCGGTTGCGCACTGCCGTCGACCAGCGCCTCGGCCAGCCCGCGACAGCCGGGGAATCCGCAGGCGCCGCAGTTTGTGCCCGGCAGCAAGTCGAACACGGCTTCGATGCGCGGGTCTTCTTCGACGTAGAGATTTTTGTGTGCAACCACCAAAAGGGTTGCCAGCAAAAAACTCAGTGCCGCCAGCGCACCTACGGCAACGAGCATGGATTCCCCTCGCTAAGCAATGATCCTGGGGCCAATTTTAGTCCCGGCCCGCCCCCCCTGAACCCGTGGAAAATGCCTAATCGGGTAGGTCTATCCGCAAGTCCGCGAGGTAGCCATCCATCCACGCTTCGGTCACTCCACAGGCCAATGCCACCTTGACCCAGGGGACGGCGGATCTTGCGGATGAACTTTGGCACAGGGACGTGCCAACGGCCGGAGGCCGTGAGGGAATCGAAAACCGCGTTTTCGATTCCCGGCCGCAAGTCGGACAGGATGTCCGATCTTGCGGATAAACCTTGGCACAGGGATGTGCC
>JAAUYH010046744.1_pt1 | contig 22397 bp, 19 predicted proteins | sample 7278061 | NCBI WGS metagenome assembly JAAUYH01 (sample SAMN14350203, study PRJNA611818) | marine sediment metagenome | isolation source: surface marine sediment (0.6m) | place: French Polynesia: Moorea | collected 2018-08 | reverse complement strand
TGGGTGACACATACCATAGTCATTCCTGAATCAGCCAAATTACGCATTGTTTCTAAAACTTCCCTAACCATTTCGGGATCAAGGGCGGATGTGGGTTCATCAAATAACATGATTTTGGGTTGCATAGCCAAAGCACGAGCGATCGCGACTCTTTGTTGTTGTCCTCCTGATAGTTGACCAGGATACTTGTGAGATTGTTCCAAAATACCAACTTTTTCTAGGAGTTGCATCGCGATTTCTTCTGCTTTGGCTTTCGACCTCTTGCGTACCCAAATAGGAGCAAGGGTAACATTATCTAATACTGTAAGATGAGGAAATAGGTTAAATTGCTGAAATACCATCCCTACTTCCCGACGAATCGCTTCAATATTCTTTAAGTCACGGGATAATTCAATGCCATCAACGGTAATACTACCTTTCTGATAGGGTTCGAGAGCATTAAAAGTACGGATAAAGGTGGATTTTCCTGAACCAGAAGGACCCATAATTACTACAACTTCTTGGGTTTTTACTTGGAGATTGACTCCCCGTAAAACATGGAAGTTGTTATCGTACCATTTCTCAACATCTTTGGCGACTATGATTGACTCTAATTCTGAAGGCTGATTATTGGCGATCGCAAAGTGAGATTGATCCATTGGTTAGTAAATAGAGAATTGATGATTATTTCTACCTAATATCAATTCTGAAGAGTGAGTGGATATAGAGACAAGTAACAATTATTAGTTAATTTGTCCTGCGGGTAATTGCGCTCATAATAGCAGAAAACTTTGGATCATTCAGTACGATAACTTACATTGCCTCTTTAGTTTAAATACCTAATCTTTGATAAATTTTATCTAAGTGACGCAGATGATGTTGGGGATCGAAACAAGCTTGGATTTCTGAGTCTGAAAGAATTTGAGTCACTGTCTGATCTTTACTAATCAAGTCACGGAAGTTTCCCCCTGTGGTATTCCATGCAGTGTGGGCGCAGTTTTGAACAACACGGTAAGCATCTTCTCGTTGCATTCCTTTCTCTACCAAAGCCAGTAAGACTCTTTGGGAGAAGATAACCCCACCATAGACATTCATGTTTCGTTCCATGTTTTCAGGATATACCAGCAAGTTTTTCACCAATCCAGTGATCTCTTTCAACATGAAATGAGTCAAAATACAACTATCAGGTAGAATTACTCTTTCTACTGAACTGTGAGAAATATCTCTTTCATGCCATAAAGCTACATTTTCTAAAGCTGCTACTGCATTACCCCTAATAATTCTTGCCATTCCTGTTAGACGTTCGGAACGAATCGGGTTACGCTTGTGAGGCATAGCGGAAGACCCTTTTTGTTTCTTGGTAAAAAATTCTTCTACTTCTAAAACATCAGTGCGTTGTAAGTTACGAATTTCCACAGCAAATCTTTCGATAGAAGCAGCAAGTAATGCTAACTGTTGGACATATTCTGCATGACGATCGCGAGAGACTACTTGAGTTGATGCAGTATCTGGTGTTAGTCCTAATTTCTTACAGGCGATCGCTTCTACTTGAGGGTCGATATTAGCATAAGTTCCTACTGCTCCTGAAATCTTCCCGACAGCAATATCTTTTCTGAGTTTAAGCAGGCGATCGCGATTCCGTAAAACTTCCGCTAACCATCCAGCTAGTTTAAACCCAAAAGTAATGGGTTCAGCATGAATACCGTGGGAACGTCCCACCATGACAGTATAACGATGTTGTTGTGCTTGATAGCGAATGGCTTGGATGAGTTCTTCCAATTTTTCTAAAATCAGATTGAGACTAGCTACCATCTGTAATGCCAAACCAGTATCTAAAACATCGGAACTAGTCAATCCCAAATGAATATATCTTCCTGCATCTCCTACATATTCATTGACATTAGTCAGGAAAGCAATCACATCATGACGTACTTCTGCTTCTATCTCCAAAACCCTTGAGGGATCAAAATTAGCTTTAGCTTTAATTTCCTCTACTGCTTCAGTGGGAATATAACCCAGTTCCCCTTGCGCTTCGCAGACTGCTATTTCTACTTCTAGCCAGGTTTTGAGTTTATAAGTATCAGTCCAAATCGCGCCCATTTCAGGCAAAGTATAGCGTTCTATCACAGTCTGCTCGCAGAATACAACCGTCAATTCTACTATATTTATTGCGAATGGGTTGAGCCTCTCTACCGATTTATAAATAAGTAGGTGTGCAGAATAAATTACATAGTGATGGCAGGGCCGGAAGGAGACTTCATTACAAAGTGGATCTGTTTTGGTTTCAATACCTGGATCTATTAAGTCTCCTCCCGGGGGGATTGGTGATTGGTGATTGGTGATTGGGAGAATAGGGAATAGGCAATATAGAATAGGGAATACTGTTCCACCTGACGCGAAAAATGTGTAAATAATTTTGCCTAGGTACTTAGAATACAACCGGACCCCTAATTGATTTAATTTTTGGGTTTTGGCTTTCAGATTTTTAACTTTCTTCCAAAATTCCTCCCCCAGTAAACTGGGGGAGGAATTTTGGGCAAAGTTTATCGAGTCAAGTAGAGAGGGTTAACATTATTGTTATATAATGCTAAGAGGTCGAAAAGAGGTAATCTATGATTCATCAAGCAGTAAAAATTAGAATATATCCAAAGCGCGAACAATCTCTCATTTTGGCTCAACACTTTGGCTGTGCTAGGTGGTGGTGGAATTACGCTCTCAATAAGTGTATAGAAACTTATAAACAAACGGGAAAAGGATTAACTCGTTCTGCGATGAATTCAATGTTACCTCGACTCAAAAAAGAAGAGGAAACAAAATGGTTGAAAGGCTGTTATTCTCAAGTACTACAATCAGTAAGTCTGAATCTTTCTAGAGCCTATTTGAACTTTTTTGCTGGTCGGGCTAAATATCCGCGATTCAAGTCAAAGTCAAAGAAACAGTCAATTCAATATCCTCAACAAGTCAAGCAAGTAGATTCTTTTCTTAAGTTCCCTGGAAGATTAGGAATAGTTAAAGCTAAAATCCATCGTCCTTTTGATGGAGAAATCAAGACTGTAACTATAACCTATACTCCGTCGGGTAAATACTACGCTTCTGTTTTATTAGAAAGAGAGGGGTATGTCAAGCGAGTTAATACTGATGGAAAAATAATTGGAATTGACCTGGGAATCAAAGACTTTGCTATTACTAATGATGGGATTAAAACTTCATTTTATGCTAACCCAAGACATTTATCTAAGCACCAAAAAAACTTAAAACGTAAGCTACAAAAACTAGCCCGAAAACAAAAAGGATCAAACAGAAGAAATAAAGCTAGAAGATTAGCAGCTAAGGTATATGAACACATTAGTAATGTCCGTCAAGATTTTCTGCACAAATTGAGCAGAAAAATTGTGAACAATAATCAAGTTGTGGTGGTAGAAAACCTCAACGTCAAGGGCATGGTTCGTAACCACAAATTAGCCAAAGCAATATCGGATTGCAGTTGGGGAAAGTTCGTCAATTTTTTAGACTATAAGTTATCTCAAGAAGGAAAGCTATTAGTAGAAATTAACCGATTTTTTCCCAGTTCCAAGACCTGTTCGTCTTGTCATTACACAATTGATAAGTTGTCATTAGATATTCGCAGTTGGACTTGTCCTAGTTGTGGAACACATCACGACAGAGATGAAAATGCAGCAAAAAATATTAGAGCAGAAGGTATTAGGATATTGCAAACATCGTTAGGAACTAGCGATGCTGCCAATGGAGGGAATGTAAGACCGAAGCTAGGTCGTGTATCTAGATTAGGCGATTCCCTATGAATTTGGAAGCCCTCAATAAATTGAGGGTAGTTCACTAGCTCCTAACTTGAGCAATTCTCTTGCATAATTATTAGGTAGCTCAAAATCTCGTTAATTATGTCAGTCGGAAATGAACCACCAGAAATCTTACAACAGCGTCTTTTATACAAAGGGCGCAAATTTGATTATGAAGTAATTAACTTAAGGCTACCTAATGGGGTTGAGGGAGACTGGGAGTGTATTCGTCATCCTGGGGGTGCGATGGCTGTACCTATTACTCCTGAAGGAAAATTTGTGTTAGTTAAACAATATCGCTTTGCAGTGCAAGACCGCTTATTAGAGTTTCCTGCTGGTACATTAGAAGCACATGAAGACCCAGCAGAGACTATTAAGAGAGAAATAGAAGAAGAAACTGGCTATCGTGCTGGTAGTTGGAAATCTTTGGGGAAATTTCCTCTTGCTCCTGGTTACTCTGATGAATATATTTATGCTTTTCTGGCTCAAGATTTAGAAAAGCTGGAAAACCCACCCCAGCAAGATGCAGATGAAGATATTGAAGTAGTATTAATGACCTCAGAAGAATTAGAAGCAGCTATTCTAGCTGGTGAACTCGTAGATGCGAAATCTATTGCTGGCTTTTATATGGCAAAGTCAAGGAAGGAAGGATGAAGGATCAAGGATGAAGGACAGTAATCAGTAATCAGTAATCAGTGATCAGTGATCGGGAAATAATCAAGAGATGTTCCCTATTTTCCTCACTCCTCTCACCGAAGGTGCGCGTTCCCGAAGGGCGACGAAGTCTAGCGACCCCTCATAATTTATCCCTATTCCCTATCTCAAAGATAAATGTCTAATCGTTCCGAAATCGATCTTGCTAACTACATCGATCACTCTTTACTAAAACCTACAGCAATTCCTGAAGAAATAGCCAAATGTTGTAATGAAGCTTTGCGCTATGACTTTCCTGCGGTGTGTGTTTATCCTAGTGCTGTAAGACAAGCTAAAGAAATACTCCATAACAAACGGATAGAAATTTGTACTGTAATTGGCTTTCCCACAGGAGCAAATACCCCACGAGTTAAACTCTATGAAGCACAAGAAGCAGTAGAAGATGGTGCGACGGAGTTAGATGTGGTAATTAATCTCGGATGGCTTAAATCTGGAAAATTAGACAATATTTACCAGGAAATTGCTCAAATTTGCGAAACTACAGGAAAAACAGTTAAGGCAATATTAGAAACTACGGTACTTACAAATGAGGAAAAAAAACTTGCAGCAGAGATATGTATGGATGCAGGAGTAGCTTATCTCAAAACTAGTACAGGTTGGTTTGGAGGGGCGACTGTGGCTGATGTAAGCTTGTTAAGAGAAATTTCGGGGGGACAAGTAGGAATAAAAGCCTCTGGGGGAATTCGCACTGTAACCCAAGCTAGAGAATTGATTGCAGCAGGTGCAACAAGATTGGGTACATCCTGTGGAGTGGATTTAATTCGTCAGCAAAATTCTCAAGGTAATGAAGTATAAAGCAACAGGAATAGTTCTCAAAGGCTCACCCCTTAAAGAAAGCGATCGCCTGCTCGCGGTTTTGACTCCAGAATATGGCTTGATTTGGGCTGTTGCACCAGGAGCTAAAAAACATAAATCTCGACTGCGGGGGCGAACTGAGTTATTTGTAGTTAATGAGTTTCTTTTGGTCAAAGGGCGATCGCTGGATAAAATAATTCAAGCGGATACTATCTATACTTATCCTGGTTTGAGTCAAGATGTGGGAAAACTGGCTTCCGCACAATATTTAGCAGAATTATCCTTATATCTTGCAGTAGATGAACAACCCCAACAGGAATTATACGAATTACTCAACGAGCATTTGCGTCGTGTCGAACAGTTAAAACCCAAGCAAAATGTTTATCCCTATATTGCTCAAGGGGTCTTTCACTTACTGGCGATCGCTGGAATTGTGCCTCAAGTTTACAACTGTTGTCGAACTCAAAAACCTATTGCGCCTAATCTAGAAAATTCCCAATGGTTGATAGGGTTTAGTTTTGAGAATGGAGGGATAGTAAATTTAGCTCCACCATCAGAAAATGAGCCTCAAACTCTTATCCCTGTTGTAGATCGTAAAATTAATGGGATGGAACTTGCGATTATGCAGCAACTTAATAGTCATAATCTTCCTCCTATTCCTGCTGTTACTGCTACTGGTTTTTCCGTTGATCGAGCTTGGATTAATATTGAAAAAATTTTACGAGACTATACTAAATACCATCTGAATAAAACTATTCGCTCGGCTAATTTAGTTGATAGTCTATATTTAGTAGATTTTTAGCCATAATATTAATTAAGGGAAAGGATGGTGGGATAGGAATTATAAGGAAAATTGTTTTAGCTCTTACCAAAAAATTCTTCTTGCATAACGTGAGTCAGATGTATGTTTAAAAGGCTAACTAAGTAGTTCCACGCTCATCCCTTTAAAATTCAAAGCCCTAGTTACAATTGTTAACTAAGTTTGTTCACTGGGACATAGACAATTAATTATTAGAGGATTCTAGAGCTAAGAGTAATAATTGTAATGCAACTGTCTGAAACAAAAAATAGTCCAAAAAATAGTCAACAAAACACTAATATTGAAGCAGAAACCAATAACTTATCTTCAACATCAGTAGAAACCTCTCAAGGATTTTTACCTGTACTGCAAAACAGTCGTTTTCTAATTTTGTGGGGTGGTCAAGTTTTTTCCCAACTAGCAGATAAAATTTATCTTGTTCTGACCATTGCCATTATTGCTAGTACCTTTCAGATATCAGGAAAACCCATTAGTCTTTGGGTTTCTCCTGTTACTATTGCTTTTACTATTCCTGCGGTGTTATTTGGCTCTCTTGCTGGAGTATATGTAGATCGCTGGTCAAAAAAATCAGTTTTAGTAATTTCTAATATTGTACGGGGTATCTTTGTTCTGGCTTTACCACCTCTATTATGGTTGGCTCAGGGGGAGACTTTTTTAGGGAAATTTTCTTTAGGATTTATACTTCTTTTGAGTATTACTTTCCTGGTTTCTACCCTAACTCAGTTTTTTGCCCCTGCCGAACAAGCGGTAATTCCGTTAATTGTTAAAAAACAGCATTTACTTGCTGCTAACTCCCTTTACACTACAACCATGATGGCATTGCTCATTATTGGGTTTGCAGTAGGAGAGCCTTTATTAGATATCGCAGATCGACTAGCAGCAAGTTGCGGTTTTCCTGACCAGATTGGGAAAGAATTGTTAGTAGGAGGAGCTTATGCGATCGCAGGAATTTTGCTAATCTGGCTCAGAACAGGAGAAACTAAAGTTCATCGTAGAAAAGAAAGTCCCCATCCTATTCAAGATATCTGGGATGGTATCAAATATTTAGGTGAAAATCATCGAGTTCGCAATGCTCTAATTCAGCTTATTGTGTTATTTTCTGTCTTTGCTGCTCTAGTCATCCTTGCAGTTAGTATGGCAGATAAAATCCCTCAAATCGACGCTGATCAATTTGGTATCTTATTAGCTACTACAGGAGTAGGTATGGGTATTAGTGCAGCAGTAATTGGTAATTTGGGAGGAAAATTTACTCATGCTCAACTCAGTTTTATTGGTTCAATAGGAGTTAGTGTCTCCCTGATCGGATTATCTTTAGCTAGCTCTAATCTCTGGTTGGCTTTAGTGATGACAACATTTATGGGTGCATTTGCAGCTTTAATTGGTGTTCCCATGCAAACTACTATTCAATCAGAAACCCCTCCTGATATGCGAGGTAAAGTTTTTGGACTTCAAAATAATGCCGTAAATATTGCTCTATCTCTACCCTTGGTATTAACAGCAGAAGCAGAAAGCTGTTTTGGCTTAGAATCAGTAATTTTAAGTTTAGCTGCGATCGTTTTTGTTGGTGGCTTATTCACTAGGTATTTAACTGGGGAACGATAAAGGTTGTAAAAAGCTGTGATTGAGATCACTTTCACTTGAAAGTTGTAGTTTTATCTTTGGTGTATTACATAAGGTATTAATAAAAACTTCATAAAGTCGATCATGAGTCAGCAACAAAAACACACTAATAATGTTTACCCTAGAAAAATACGTTCCATATTCACTAAGATAATTTGTGACCTCGAATCTTTAGAGAATAAGATAATCACTTCTAGCCAAGATAAACTAAACTATTCTCACACTTATAGCCATTTGCCAAAGTAATAGAAGTGTTACCTTATCAATGGCTATGATTGAAAGAATTTTTTTTGCTGACTTATACCATTAAGTCCAGCTAATAAAATCCAACTGATAGTATTTACTCGCAGATCAAAAATAGTGACATCTAATAAATTAAACAGCACACAACTACTAAAAGCCATTATGTAAGTGAAAATAATTAGGCGATCTCCCTCTTGGTAAGGTGGGATGGGAGAGGGTTGATACTTCTGTAAAAAGATACAAGATACTGCATTTGCCATAATCCCACCTACAATCAAGCACAAAAAGATACTTGCCATAATTCCTATCTCCATCCCTAACATCAGAAATAAATGGTGGGGATGTCCAAACCAGAAATTAGTTGTTTCCTGATATAGAGGGGTAAAATTCCTTAAACCCCAACCCATCATCGGTTTTTCTTGAATTTTGTCCCAGCAAAATTGCCATTGAGTGATCCGCAAAGTTTCTACTGGGCGGTCTGGGTACATTTGATCTGAGAGTCTGCCCCAAATAAATTCAGGAACAATAGTTCTAATCCATTCTTGCCCGATTTTGGGAGCAAAAGAAGCCCAAAAAACTGTAATCCCTGCGCCAATTACACTATAAATTAACCAATTCCATCCCAGATACAAAAAGAATGCCATAAAGCCGACAAAAGCAATTCCCCAAGCATTGCGGGAACTAGTTAGTACTAACCCTATACTCTCAGCAATAATAATCGTAGTGAGTAAAAGTAATTGCGAGTTTAGTTGAGTTTTTTTTTGCCAACTATCAAGCCATAGACCTAAACTTAGAATTAATGCGATCGCCAGATAGAGAGCTAGAAAGTTAGCATAGATAAACACTGAGGACATTCTACCTGGTGGAACACCCTGGGGGATTAATTCCCATCCTAAAATAGTTTTTACTATAGGGAAACTGCTCCAATTTAACCACAACTGTCCTAAACCTAAAACTACGATAGGAAAAGAAGGAATAACTAAACACCAAGCAAGTCTTCTTAATTGATTAACAGAGTTTAATAAAGGACTAATACTGACAAATAAACCCATAAAAGGGACAAAATTAGCTAAACCTAACCAAGCTTCCTTTGGTTGATAAGCCAAATAAGAATTGATGACTAGCCAAATAGCCAGTATTCCCCAACTCCAGTTAATTCTATTACTAATTATTTGGGATAAATGCGATCGCATACTAGCAATCATTACTCCCAATAAACCTACTATTCCCAAAGCAGGAAACAAAGGCAAAATAGCAACACTTATGTAGAATAAGCTATTTTTCATTTAAAAGTGATTTAGCTAGACTAAAGCTCTACTTTTAAAATCCTAAATCGCGGGTGAGGCGAATTTGTGCCAAAGCAAAGATAATAGGGACAATGCGAGTATAGTTAGTTGCGATCGCTTGCCAACCCAGATCCGCTAGAAACCAACCCCACATCAAAGGACCAACAAAACTAAAAACAGTTCTTACTGCACCATAACGGGCTGCTGAAACTGTCATACCTCTTTTAGCTGCTTGTAGCGCGAATTTACTTTGTAATCCGATAGCTGTCGCTGTGCCACCTTTAATTAACGCGCTTTTAGCTGCTTGATAACTAGCAAAGTGAAGGGCAAACTGTTTAGCGATATGTTTAAGTAACCAGGGTTTTAGAATGGAACTAATAGCTATAATACCGCTCCCCTTAAGTAGCATTTTAATCGGCTCGTGTTGAATCTGTAGGGGTAAAGGTTCAGGAGGACGAGCTTGACTAATAGAGCGAATAATTTTGCCTTGTAAAGAACGTTTTTCCCTTCTTGGTAGCTTGTTCCAAGTTTTTTCAACTAAATGTAAAAATATCTCTGCTTCGATATCTTTGGTACTCATCTGTTGAGAGTAAGGAATTTTCAGATACAGACAGACTTGAATTAAGATTTGCCGATAAGATAATTCGTGAGAAGACCCTTGTAATACGGTGATTCCATCTGCTGCTAGATAACGAAATCTGCGGTCAATTGAATCAATCCAACTATCCCAATCTTGACTTTGAATCTCTAGAGGTTGAGGTGTTCTCCAATAGTCTAAAGGATTGAAACCACGTTGGAAGAGAATGTGGGTAAATTGTTGTAACTCTTCTTCTGTAGCTAATTCTAGTGCTTCTGTCAGTTCATCCAAGGTTTTACATCCTCCACAAATTCTTAATTTGGATGAGGAAAATAATTTAGTTCTTCTTATACCTTAACCGATAAGTTCCAGGGAATAAAAGAATTTCTTAAGACTTCTCCAACTCCAAAACCAAGAAAGGTATATTTAGAGGATGGCAAAAACTAGGAGACTAACCATACAGTGTCTATTCCCAGTAGTGTTATTTGTCTTGGTGAGATTTTATTTGACTGTCTTGCTAATGAAGTTACCCCATATTGGGAAAAAGTCAAATCTTGGACTGCTTTTGCTGGAGGTGCGCCAGCTAATGTTGCTTCTGCTTTGGTTAAATTGGGTACTAGTGCTGCTTTTATCGGTTGTGTAGGTCAAGACCCAGAAGGAGATAAACTACTCAAAGAACTAGAGACTGTAGGAGTTGAGCTTACGGGAGTACAGCTAACAAGTAAGTTTCCCACTCGCCAAGTTTATGTTTTACATTCGGCTGATGGCGATCGCCAGTTTGCGGGTTTTGGGGGAAAATCTCCCGATGCTTTTGCTGATGCTTATCTTAAGAAAGAGAAACTACCTACAGAACTTTTTTTAGAAGCAGAATATTTGGTCATAGGTACTTTAGAGTTAGCTTATCCTGATACTAGAGATGCTGTGTTTCAGGCTCTAGAATTAGCAGAAAAGTACTATTTAAAAACAGTATTAGATCTGAACAGGCGATCGCAATTTTGGCTTAATGAAGGGGATGCTTTACCCCTAATTCAACAACTATGGCAGTATATCGACTTTGTCAAATTGTCCCACGAAGAAGCATTGTGGTTATTTGACACTACTGATGCAGCCAAAATATCCTATCGTCTCAATTCTGTAGAAGGAGTATTTGTTACCAATGGTGCTGCTACAGTAAATTACTGTTGTAACGATTATCAAGGGACAGTGAATCCGGTTGTGGTTGAGGTTAAAGATACTACTGGCGCAGGAGATGGTTTTGTTGCTGGTTTAATTCACCAATTGTCTCGTCACGGAATAAGTAGTTTAACCAATCCTGACATTGTGCAGCACATTGTGACCTATGCTTGTGCCGTGGGGAGTTTAACTACCACTCAATCAGGTGCGATCGCTGCTCAACCTACAGCGATCGAAATCGACAATTTCCTGAAACAACACCAATTTTAAACTTATAACTGATAATGGCGCGTTCAAAATCTGATTTACCAAGTAAAATATGCCCTGTATGCCACAGACCTTTTACTTGGCGCAAAAAATGGGAAAAGTGCTGGGATGATGTGAAATATTGTTCGGAAAGATGTCGCAGACGTAAATCACAACAAATCAATAAGTAGTAAGATCAGACAGTTGTCTTTTTTTGGTAAATTCTATGGACGGGGTTCAGCCTAAATTAATTATTCATGGTGGTGCTGGTGGACATCTTCAAAGTCACGAAGGAGAAGAAAAAGTTAGGAAAATTTTACATTCTGTAGTTGAAGAAGTATATGATTCTTTGCTCAGTGGAGTAAAAGCCCGTGAAGCAGTAATTCAAGGCTGTCAACTCCTAGAAGATGAACCGATTTTTAATGCTGGTACAGGTTCAGTGTTACAGTCTGATGGACAAGTTCGCATGAGTGCTTCTTTTATGGATGGGGAAAGACAGCGTTTTAGCGGTATAATCAATGTCTGTCGTGTGAAAAATCCTATACAAATAGCTGACTTTTTGCAGGATCAAGAAGATCGTGTATTATCAGACTATGGTGCAGCAGAGTTATTGCGACAAATCAATATTCCCTCCTACGATCCTTTGATTGATATCCGTCTTAAAGAATGGATGCAAGACCGCACTGCTGAGTTTCATAAGGCTATGGCTGGAGTAGTAGCAGAAGAAGAGTTAGCATTACCTGATGAAACTAGAAGGGGTACTATTGGAGTTGTAGTATTAGACCGCTACGGTAAAATCGCAGTAGGAACATCTACTGGTGGTAAAGGACTCGAAAGAATTGGTCGGGTTAGTGATTCTGCTATGCCAGCAGGTAATTATGCTAACAAACAAGCAGGAGTTAGTTGCACTGGAATTGGGGAAGACATCCTAGATGAGTGTTTAGCAGCCAAAATTGTGATTCGTGTGACTGACGGTTTGAGTCTCAAAGATTCTATGTTACGTTCGATGCAAGAATGTCGCGATCGCCAACGCGATTTAGGGGCGATCGCTATTGACCAGACAGGGGCGATCGCCTGGGGAAAAACTAGTGAAGTCATACTAGCTGCATATCACAACGGTGAAGTAATTGGCGATACTATAGATTGGAATAATGAGGAATTAGTTGGTTATTGCTGATTCTTAAAGGAAAAATTGTATTAGTTGTTGTTTGGTTGAATTGCTTACTCAAAATGTTGATGTTATAATCAATAAAAAACCCCAGGAAAGTTTCCTACAGATCGATTATAAAAATCTTCAAGCTCAAGTTGAGAATGCTTTTCCATTGTCAATAATTGACAAATAATGAGAATACATTAGCTTTAACTTAAGTAGTCAGTTTGTAATATACGTCTTCTCAAACCATAGCGACCGCCGTCTGAGCGTCAATTCCGTAATCTTTAATAACACATTTTGACGTGCGGAAGGTGGGTTATACTTAGCTCTTGCATCTGGCTCCCCTACCGCCTAAAACTGAAGTTTTAGGCTCAAACAATAAGTCTATTAAAATAGACTATAACTGTTATCAAAACTACAGAAGAGTCCTCTTGAGAGGACTTTTCTGTAAAGCGCCAAGAAATTTATTTCAGGCGTGAAAATCGCGCTTTTGTCTCTATTAATAAGTAAGTCAACCTAATTAAACTTAAAATTAACTAGAAACACAATTTTTTCTTTCCCCCACACCCCACCTTCACCGATAAGTTTATGATCTACTGAAGTAAGTAGTATTACCCAGAAAATAACTAGAATAGACTACAGTAAGCTCATAAAATATTAATCTATTTAATCAAAATCTATGTCGCCTAACTTTGATCAAGTATATGTTTTCGGGGATAGCCTTTCCGATACAGGAAATGTCTTGAATTTTACTGGTGGAGAGTTTCCGAATTTTCCCTATGCACCAGGGCGTTTTTCTAATGGTGATGTTTGGGTAGATTATTTTTCAGATGCGTTAAATCTTACTATCGATCCTTTTATTACTGGTGTTGATCCAACTACTGGTGATATTAACTTCGATATTAGTGATACCAATGATGGTATTAACTTTGCTATTGGTGGCGCAACTTCTGCTGATGATAATGTAGGCGTTGTTCCTATGGGTTTAAAAGAACAAATAGATGCTTTTGAGTCATTAGTACAGAGTCAGAGTACCGATGATGATGATGATGACGACGATGATGACGATGATGATGATGATGATGACGACGATGACGACGATGATGATGATGACGACGACGATGATGACAGCAATTTCTTAAGTAACGATCTATTCTTTTTATGGAGTGGTTCTAACGACTACTTCAGTTTTATTCAAGATGATCCAAATACTCCAGATACTATTGAAACTAACTTCCCTCAAACTCAACAAGAAATTGAAGCTGCTGCTTCTGAGGTGGTTGAAAATGACATCGCAGTAGCCATTCAAGATATTATTGATATGGGAGGAGAAGACATTGTTGTGTTTAACTTGCCAGACTTAGATACGACTCCTCTGGCTCAAAGCTTAGAAAGTAATGATCAACAAGCACTCACAGACTTGACTGGAGCGCACAATGATATCTTATTAGATACTCTGGATGATTTGGAAGAATCTAATCCAGATGTCAACATAATTTTTATAGACGTTAATCAACTCTTCAATGACATTCTTGATGATCCCAATGCCTTTGGTTTCACTAATGTCACAGATAATTATACTGGTATTGATATCTACACAGGAATATCCCAACCACCAGCAAGTGGCGATCCTAATGAATATTTATTTTGGGATAGTGTTCACCCAACAACATCTGTACAAAAATTAGTTGCAGATTTAGTAGTAGATGAATTAACCGATCAAGGTTTAATAACTAAATAATTGTAATTACTTTAAAGAGGGAAATTTGATGGCTGTTGTTGGAGCTTCTCCAAGCCATTTTTTTGTGGTACTCGCTCAGTTGATATGAAGTATTGCTAGATTAATCTGATAATTTCACTCGGTTTTTGAGACAATTAATCTTGTTTAAACAAGAGGTAAGACAATGCGAATTCTGATTATGGGGGGGACTCGTTTTATTGGAGTCTATTTGACTAAGGTTTTGGTAGAACAAGGTCATGAAGTTGTATTGTTTAATCGTGGGAATAAACCTGCACCTGTAACAGGAGTAAGGCAGATTCATGGCGATCGCAAGGAAGCAGAACAACTAAAAGATAAGTTAGCTGCTGAAAGTTTTGATGTAATTTTTGACAACAATGGTAGAGAGTTAAGTGATACTAAGCCTCTGGTAGAAATTTTTAAAGATAGAGTCAAGCATTTTATCTATGTAAGTTCTGCGGGAGTGTATCTTAAATCCCATCAGATGCCACATATAGAAGGGGATGCAGTCGATCCTAACAGTCGTCATAAGGGGAAACATCAGACAGAAGCTTATCTTGCAGAATCAGGTATTCCCTGGACTTCTATTCGTCCTACTTATATTTATGGTTCTCAGAATTATAACGATTTAGAAGCATGGTTTTTCGATCGCCTGGTGAGAAACCGTCCTCTTCCTATCCCTGGGAATGGCTTACACTTTACCCAGTTTGGTCATGTTCAAGATTTAGCGGTGGGGATGGCTCAAGTAATCGGAAATTCTCAAGCTATTGGTCAAATCTATAATCTTTCAGGCGATCGCTATGTAACTTTTGATGGTTTAGCCTATGCTTGTGCTGAAGCGATGGGTAAGTCTCCTGATGAGGTCAAAATTGTTCACTATGACCCCAGTAATTTTGATTTTGGCAAACGTAAAGCTTTTCCTCTTAGAGTACAACACTTCTTTGCTGATGTTACCAAAGCTAAGAGGGACTTGGATTGGAAACCTCAATATGATTTAGTATCTGGCTTAAAAGAATCTTTGGAGAATGACTATCTAGCTTCGGGACGAGACTCCACAGAAATTGATTTTTCTTTGGATGAGATGATACTAGGCAAAATGTAAATCATTCCTGAAACAATAGTGAGGAAGACAGAAAGCCAAAAAACCATCAAACTGGGAAAATCCCAATAAGAAGGTAAAGGGGCGATGAGTAGGGCGATCGCAATTATTTGGGTGACAGTTTTTAATTTACCCCAGATGTTAGCCCCAGAAATGCTACTGTTTCCCGTAAGTTTAGGATTTACCCGCCATCCTGCGATCGCCAATTCTCTAGCCAGGATTAAACAGACTCCCCAAGCAGGAATTTGTTGCAATTCAACCAAAGCTAGTAAAGAACCTAGTACTAACAACTTGTCCACCAAAGGATCGAGAAATTTTCCTAATTCTGTCACTAAATCCAGTTTTCTGGCTAAATATCCATCTAGCCAATCTGTTCCCGCAGCCAACAAAAAAACTCCCAGCCCTAACCAAAGATTGGTTTGGGTGGGAGATGCTAGTAAGTAGAGAATAAAAGGCAAGCCTAAAAGACGAGATAAGGTAATCCAAGTCGGAAGATTCATCAAATATTATTTAGTAAGCTCCTTTGCGGGCTATCACTACTGCAACTGTTTGTAAAATCAAGATTAGATCGTACAGAGGAGACCATCTGAGTTGATAGTCGGTATCCATATTAACAATTTCTTCAAAGTCTAATACACTGGAACGTCCTTTTACTTGCCATTGTCCTGTAATACCTGGTTTAACTCGCAGACGCTCGAAATGATGCTGATCGTACTGAGCAACTTCTTTGGGAGTGGGGGGACGAGTCCCAACAAGACTCATATCTCCTTTAAGAACATTCCAAAATTGAGGAAATTCGTCTAGGCTAGTTTTACGTAAAAATCCACCAACGCGAGTAATTCTAGGGTCATTTTCATTTTTAAAGATATGACCTTTTGCCTGATTCTGCACTAAGTGTTTTTGATGTTCAGCATTAACAATCATGGAGCGGAATTTCCAAATTCGGAAATATTTACCATTCAGTCCACAACGAATCTGACTATAGAAAATGGGTCCTGGGTCGTCTATTTGTATGGCTATAGCAATGGGTATAATGAATAAAGCGGTGATGGCTAAACCTACTAAAGCTCCGATAATATCTATGAAACGCTTGGTTTTGCTATATACAGAGGGGTGTTCTATTTTATGTACATCAAAGAAGTTCCCTTGAGTGATTAAAGCTCTTCCACTTGCAGATAAACTCATAAATTACTTACTTATATAGACTTTTATTAGCAATCTATGTTACTTGACTGCTTCAAATCTCATTTTACGCAAGTTCATCTTCAAGTACATATAGCAAAGAACACACTTTACCGAATCTTCATGGTAATGGAGAAGTTTTTAAACTTTTGGTGTAATTTTATAGTTTACAAGTACTAATTAAGTAATTAAGGGTAAAGATAAGGTAAATTTTGTCCCTTGACCTACTTGTGAATTCACTGATATTTTACCTTGATGAGCTTGTATGATTTGTCGGCAAAGGTACAATCCGAGTCCTTTTCCAGAACGCTTATGTTGTCCCTGATGAAATTTTTGAAAAATAGCTCTTTGATTTTGGGGGGAAATACCAATTCCTGTATCTTCTACCTCGATTATTATTTGTTGGGGTTTCTTGCTTAATTTTACTTGGACAAATCCTTTGTCAGTGAATTTGATGGCATTGCCAATCAGATTAGTTAAGACCCTTCGTAATTCTAATCGATCGCCTTTGTCAAGTGTAGCATCTTCTTCTAAATCAGATTTAAGTTGTAGGTTTTTTTCTGTTGCTAGGGGTTGTAATTCGGTAAGTACTTCTTGAATTAGCTGGTGAAGATCGCAAGGAATCAGGCTCAAGATTTTTTGTCCTACTTCGTAGTGATGGCTTTCTAGTAGGGTATTAAGCATCTGGAGTAGATTATGATTACTTTTAATCACACAAGATATGGCATTATCGATATCTTGGTTAGTATTACCAAAAGCTTGCTCTTGAATTAAGGTCAACATTCTATTGGCAGCTATTATAGGGGTACGCAGATCGTGAGTTATGCAGGAAACAAAGTTTTCTCTTTGATCGATGGTATGTTTGAGACGCAGCATTGAGCGTACTCTAGCTTGTAACTCCTCGATTTGGACTGGTTTACGGATAAATTCATCTGCTCCTGCATCCAATCCTTCTATTAAGCTGGATTCTTCTCTAGCGGTGATTAAGATAATGGGGATATAGGGTAAGTTTAGCTGCTGACGAATGCGCCTAGTAACTTCATACCCATCCATTTCTGGCATCATGACATCAAGCAGAATTAGGCTAGGAGGACATTGTTTAATTTGTTCTAAAGCGGTAATACCATTGTCAACCGAAACTACTTGATGACCTTCTTGCTCTAGAGCTAGTTTAATTAAGAAAAGATTATCGGGAATATCGTCAACAGCTAGGATATAGTTCCCTTTGATGTTGTAGGACATTAGACTAATATAATATTTTTGTATTGTTAACAATAGCCATATCTTAGTTTCTTCCTTTATTTTGAGACATGAGCCTTGCGAGGGATTTTAAGACAAAAAGTAGATCCTTCTCCTAATTGGCTTTCTACTGTAATTGTTCCTCCCATAGTTTTGACTAGAGATTCGCTGATAGCCAAACCCAAACCTGTACCTGAATATTTGCGAGTAAAACTTTGATCTAGTTGACGAAAAGCTTGAAAGATTATGTCTATATTTTCTGGTGCGATGCCAATTCCTGTATCAGTAACGGCGATCGCTATTTTAGCGGGATTTGTTTCCCAGACTTCAACCTGAATTGCTCCTTGTTCAGTAAACTTAATAGCATTAGATAATAAATTTACAAGAATCCTTTTTAAAAACTGGGAATCTTGCCAAACTTGTGAATTTTGTAAGTTAATTTTAGTTTCTAATTTAAGATTTTTTTCGATAGCTAGAGAGCGCAATTCTTCTAAAGTTAACTGAACTACATTAGCTAAATTAAATTCTTTAATGTTTAATTCTAGTTTTCCAGATTCCACTATAGAAAAGTCCAGCATCTCATTAATCATATTGAGTAAATTTTGACCATTATTAAAAATACGCTGGACTAAATTTTGTTGGGTCTTAGTTAGAGTATCGGGGTACTGACGCAGTAATAATTGAGAAAAACCCAGAATGGCATTCATTGGAGTTCGCAACTCGTGGGACATGGTAGCCAAAAATTGCGACTTGAGGTTATAGGCTTCTTGTAATTTAATATTTTGTAATTTAATTTGGCGTTTTTGGGTTTCTAGCTCTTGATTTTTAAGTAATAAAAGTTCATTAGTAGCTTTTAGTCTTTGGTTTGCCAATGCTACCGCTTTTTCTGCTTGATAGATACGGATTGCATTTTTAATTGCTTTGACTAAATTGTCTGGATAAATTTGATTTTTTTTAAGGTAGTCTGATGCTCCTGCTTTCATCATTTCTACTGCGATAAACTCATCTCCCTGTCCCGTAAAAACTATAAGAGGACTATCTATATATAAAATTTTTTTGATTTGATTAATTAGTTCTTTCCCATTGCTATCGGGCAGATGATAATCTAGTAAAATGATGTCAAATTTTTGCCGTTGTAAAGTGGCGATCGCAGCTTCACCACTTTCTGCTTCTGTAATGGTGACTAATAAATCAGTTTTTTTTAACACTCTTCTAACAGCTAAACGATCTATTTCATCATCGTCAACTAATAAGATTTTTAATGGTGTATTGTTCATTATTATTCTTGCAACAGTAAACTTTTGATCAAAGCTGGAACCCTGGAAAGTTGTTGAACTCTGACTTGCGTTCAAAGCTACATTATGGCATTTCACATAATGCCCAATATTTATTGAGAGTCTGCATCGCTTCAGCAAAGTTAACAAAAGTAATAGGTTTAAGGATATAACCTGCTACATTGAGATTGTAGGCTAAAGCGCGATCACGTTCTTCGTCAGAAGTAGTTAGTACAATTACAGGAGTGGATTTTAATTGGGGATCTGCTCTCAATTCGTGGAGAAACTCTAAGCCATTCATTTTGGGCATATTAAGATCGAGTAAGATCAATCTTCTATTTCTAGGAATTAAACTATCTTTATCCCCATGAGAAGAGCGCAGCATAGAGAGTGCTTCTAAACCGTTTCCTGCTATGTAGAGAGGATTGGTAATTTTGTGTTTTTTGAACGCTCTTTTCACGTTCATTACATCTACTTCGTCGTCTTCTACCAGTAAGATATTAATTATTCTGTCCTCCATATCTTTCAATTCAACTTACGGATAAAAATAGTTGGGGATTTTAATGTTTAATGATAAATGTTCTAATGGTAAATTTTCAATCAGAACTGCCCTATAGCTATTTTCTTCCATCTTGTATTTATAGTAAACAGCTTTTTCTCCGTAAGCCTCAGCTAAAAGATAGATATAGAGGTAAATATTTTGTTAAGCAAAAAAACTTGATTGTTAGTTACTTTTACCTATTTCTTGACTATTTTAAATTTTTTCGCCAAGTAAATTTAAAAGTTGTTCCCTGACCAAGACTAGATTTTATGGTAATTTTTCCTCCTTGAGCTTCTACCGCTTTCTTGACAATAGATAAACCAATTCCCGTGTTTTCTGTTTTGTCTCTTGGTTCTAAAGTTTGAAAAATAGTGAAAATTTTATCGTGATACTTCGGAGCGATTCCTATTCCATCATCCGTAACAGTAAATTCATAAAAATTAGGCTTTTCTGTCGTAGTAATGGTTACTTTTCCGTCATTACGAGGATGATGCTTAATAGCATTATTAATCAGATTGCTAAAAACTTGTTGGAGAGGAGAAATTTCTGTAATTAGAGTTGGCATTTCTCCCACAATTTCTATGGTGAATCCTGGAGGAATATCTAGTAAATCAATTCTTTCTGACAGTAAATCCCTGACTTTTACAAATTGAGGTTCTGACTTTAATCTTCCGACCCGAGAATAAGCTAATAAACCATTAATGAGATTTTCTAGACGCTGAACTCTACTGCGTAACAAGTTCATATTGTAGCGAGTCTCTTCGTCTAGCTTGTCTTCTAAATCTTCCTCGATCCATGAAGCAAGATTAGCGATTGCTCTTAAAGGTGCTTTGAGGTCATGGGATGCAACATAAGCAAACTGATCTAGCTCTTGATTTCGCTTTTCTAGTTGTGCTGTTGTGGTGAGCAACATAGAATTTAATTGTTCTAGTTGAGCGGTGCGTTGTTGCACTCTAGTTTCTAATTCCTCATTTAATTGAGATAAAGCTTGTTGTGCTTGCTTGCGCTGATTAATATTTTCGATGAGAGCCACAAAATATAAAGGTTGGTCATTTTTATCCCTGACTAAAGACACACTGAGATTAATCCAAACTATATCTCCTTGTTTACATATATAGCGTTTTTCCATTTGATAAGAGGGAATTTGTCCCAACAACAACTGTTTTAGCTTTGCTAAGTCACTCTCCAAATCTTCGGGATAGGTAATTGCTTGAAAATTAGTAGCCTTTAACTCTTCTTCGGAATAACCCACCATCTCACATAAAGCTGGATTAACTTCTAACCACCTACCATCTAAATCCACAATTGCCATACCAACAGCAGCATGAACAAAAATTTTAAAAAATCGAGCCTGACTTTCCCACAAAGCTTTTTCAATCTGTTTTCGTGCGGTAATATCTCGCATTGCCACTACTGCCCCTAATTTCGTACCATCAGGAGCAATAATCGGATCTCCATTAGCTAGTAAGGTGCGGGGTTGGCCCTGTTTAGGAATAATCATCATCTCCACATCCCTAACTGATTCTCCTTGAAGAGCGCGAAATAGGGGTATATTCTCTTTAGACATGGGAGTGCCATCAGGTAAATAGAGATCGTAATATTCTGCCCATTCATTGGCTGGTATGGATTTTGCAGGAAGATTATGAAATTTTTGGGCAGCCTGATTAAACAGGGTTATGATACTGTTTTCATCACAGGAAACAATCCCATCAGATAAATTATTTAGTAGTGTTCGTAAAAAATTCTTTTCTTGATCTAATTCTGTCTCAGCCCTTTTGCGATCGCTTATATTCAGAGTTGTGCCAATTAAGCGATATATCTTCCCTGTTGGATCTTTGATGGGATTGAGAGAAGTTAACCACCAAGTATTTTCACCCTTAAAGGGTAAGCATTCCTCATAAGAAATGGTTGTTGCTGCTGTGATACATTGGCGATAACGTTCTTCTACTCCTGCTGCTGCTGAGGGAGGAAAAATTTGTGCAGGAGTTTTGTTAATTACATCTTTAATTCCTGTCAATTCGATAGCAGCAGAATTAAACCCTTGATAACGAAATGTTCCATCAGATTCTACATCCACTACAAAAATAGCCTCTTGAACATTGTCATAGATACTGCGGAGAAACTGCTCTTGTTGGTAAATAGTTATTTTTTGTGCTTCTAATTCCGCGATCTTTTCTTGTAGCTGTTGATTGATATCGTTCATTTCGGTTAGGAAGATAAATTGACATCCTCTCGCACCTGAAGGAGCGAGATTCCTAGAACAAGCAAAGTTGCTCATAGGTGGTTGACGGTTCAACACAAACTGCTACATTCGTAGTCTTAGATTTGCTCCCACGTCCGTTAGAGCCGACAATCGCTCATGGGGGAAAGCCAAGGGGCTGTGTGCGGGTAGGGATTCTCCTGGGTTCGCACCTTGAAAGCCCCGTCCAAGACCGCGTTGTCGCGCTTTTCTGAGTCGGATTGCCCACCCGCCTCTCTAATTAAATTTTTCGCTGCATTAATATCCCTGTCGTGAACTGTATTGCAATACAGACAAGTCCATTCACGGACATCTAGTTCTTTTTTCCCTCCAGATTGCCCACAGCAAGAGCAAATTTGGGAACTAGGATACCACCTATCAACAATGATTAAATCTCTACCGTATTTGTCGCATTTAGCAGCTAGAAGAGTTTTGAATTTAGCCCATCCAGCATCCGATATGGCTCGTGACAATTTACGGTTTTTGACTAATCCAGCTACGTTTAAGTCTTCTACTGCTAGTGTTTGGTTTTCACGAACTAAGCGAGTAGTTAACTTATGTAGAAAATCTGTTCTTTGGTCTTTGACTTTTGCATGAAGTTTGGCTAATTTTTGCTTACGTTTCTTTCTCCTATTAGAATCTTTTTTAGCTTTAGATAATCTCCGATTAGCCTTTTTAATAC
>JAAUYH010071549.1_pt1 | contig 22408 bp, 20 predicted proteins | sample 7278061 | NCBI WGS metagenome assembly JAAUYH01 (sample SAMN14350203, study PRJNA611818) | marine sediment metagenome | isolation source: surface marine sediment (0.6m) | place: French Polynesia: Moorea | collected 2018-08 | reverse complement strand
GTGTGCAGAAGCTTGCAACACACGCCAATTCGTTGCCTCGTCCCACAATGCCACCGCCTGCATTCGATACGGAAACAGTGGAATCTCACTGTAAGTGGATTCAAACAACTGCCAAATATTTGCATCATCCGGTATCGAGCAATTCGTTTGTTTTCCTAGTAGTCTGAACGCGTTTCCACGTATAGAGCCTGACGGCACACAATATTGGTCATAGTATTGTCTTATCGCTTGAAGTTTTTCAACCCCCAAATGTTTCGCGAGCACCAACGAGTGTGCAAGGCCCACTTTAACACTCTCTCGATTTCCGCTTCGAAATTTCTTGTCATTTGCAGGGTATGAACTTACTAGGCTATCGAATTCAAATGAATACAAGTCAACATTCCATGGATCAGAAACATCATATGAGTTAAGACAGGTGCCATAGGCAGTAATCATCTCCCCGGTAAGTTCAGGCCATCCGGAAGCTTCAAGTTGATCAATGCTCATGAGCTCAAGACCGCCATTCGCCATGTCAATGTTCCACTCTACCAATTGAAGGGCACAACGCATTCCGTACATATCCAAAGAAAAGAATTTTTCCAACATTTCACGATCTTCTCGAAATGTATATTTCCTAAGGCTCCAATGTTCACCCATTCCACACAAATATGCACCACACCACCGAACAGTGTTCAGCATTACGCGGTCTGTCTTCAGCCACTTACTTGGCGTGAGCGACCCATTCTTCAACCCATCCCACGTTTTTTTCCACGACGGTAACACTGTTATCTCTCGGCCACCTAGCTCGTTATCAACCACCGTGTTATTCACTTTGATTTTCTCTTCTATATCCTCGTCCTCGTCATGATCAACATTAATTAGGTATGTATCCTGTGATGATTCGATGTCCTCTTCATGTGCATTACTCTCATACTCTCTGCTTTCAGTATGTTTATTCATACAGCCACGCATGCGTTCCATCCCTTGTTTGCACGACGTAACAAATATTTCAAGATTCAGGAAGCCGCAAAACTTTCTCGTTTCTCGAATGCTCCTTCGCTCGCTGTTCTCCGCCCTTGTACTAACACCTCTCTCGCTAGTTTCCGCTCTTGAGCCTCCATCGCTCACATCGTTCAGTTCATCTTTGCGAGACAGTGCCCGTAAGCATTCCGTTGCATCCTTGCACCATGCAACAAACGCATTTAGCTGCAAAATCCCCATTATTGTCCGTAGCAACTGGAAAACATTAAACATCAATGCGGCAAGTGCTGCGCCGAATTCCTTGTAGTCATTATCTCTGCGTTGTGCTTCAGCGTACACTGCAACGTAAATGATAGGGAACACTGAGGCTGCGACATGTTTCCGGGCGTGGCTTCGTGTTTGACTGCACGTGCGCCATTTCTCAGATATAAAATCGATGTTATACATTATCGCCCAGGGAAAGAAGGCGAAAAAGTATGCGCCCAGAACGAACCAGATATTGTCCGCATGGTCTTTCAGGAAGTCGCCGGTTTTCTCGTTCATCTTGATGCAGTGGAATTGTTGTTGAGGGTTGATACTAGGAAATGTACCGGCGGTGCTAGTAACCATAGTACACAAGAACTGTTCTTGACCATTCATAGTGCAGGACGCGTCGGTGGAGCCGAGAGTTCTTGCAGTGGTAGACAAGACTGTGGTGCGTTTTGCGTGCTTTCTTTGCGGTGAGGTGTCGGTGTGATTTTGGCGGAGTAAGGACGTTTGTGTGAGAAAGTGCGTTGACAGTAAAATGCGCTGAACAAGAAAAACAAGAAGCGCGGTAACGCAGGTTGATCACAGCTGTATCGTGTGCTGATGAGGCACATCACAACAATGCACAACCCTACACCATCCCAAAAACGTTTTCTAATTGGGTTGATGGACAGCGCTAATCAGTGACACCGAGTGATTTTGTTCTGTAAAGACGACAGGTGTTCTTTTGAAAATTCGATGATGGTCAGCAGTTTCAATCATGCGGAATTGTGAAATCCAGAAATGTAGAATCTAGCTTTGATTGAAAATATTGATTTCGTAAAATCATGAATCACTGTTCCAACTTGGAAGATGGAAACTATATAGCCAACTCGTATCGATCTCCCACCCACTGATCTCCAGTGTTGGTGATAAGTTTCGGCGCTTGGGGGACAGCCTAAAATTAAGGAAAATAAACCATTCTGGACACGGCTTTATTTGTAGTATTTCTGTAGGCATACATCAGACATCAGGATCAAGTGAAGATGTCGCAATTTCGTTGTTCTGATGGCTCGGATCATCATTCGGTTGAAGAGTGATACGCGCGAACCACGCTCGAGGGAACTATCGGCACTCTCGAACCTCTGGCATGCCACAGAGCCGAGAGTTGGTTCCGGAACTGTCATCCTGATACAAAGCGTGATTGCTTGAAATGAAACAGCTCAGTCACGTACACCTCTTATACTTGGCAATGAGACAATTATTTATTGTGCCTGTACGATAACGTTCTAGCCACGTTCAGAGTGTAATCTTGTGAATGACACCTGGGGTTTCTGCATCACCCATTGTGCCCTTGCGTGAGTGCCCCCGTCTGAAATCGTCACTCACTTACCCTTCTTTTACGACAGGGTTGCATTTACTACGCTTCACCGCTGTGCTACCTCTCCTTCAATCGGGGCACATGGTGCACACTTCACCCAATTCGCTGGCAATCACCAAATCTGATCTGCGACACGTTAGCGACTACACTGTGTCGCCTCTTTACTATTCCTCAAATGACTGTCACTGTTTCTTGCTCGGCCGTTCTCGAATTCCCACCTGCGCCGCCCATTGCGCGTTGCTTGCTTGCTTGGGTTTGCAAGAGAAGTCGGGCTCGGTTGAATCCACTACTGTCGTGTCACCGTCATTTTCATACCATGACGTCCTGCGTTGGCGCTGGCACTGGACGCAACTCGAGGACTCGCTCACTGATGGCGATAACATGATGTTGGCTTTTTCCACTCACAGCACATATGGAACGAGATAAACGAGCGCAGCGCGCAGGATTTCCAGCGTCGTGTGCTACATCTGCGTTTAGCCTCCTTCGTCATCCACTGTCGACCGTGCCGTCGAAGAGAGATGCACACAAACCATGTACGAGCGAAATATAGAACGTTGGAGCGTGTGGGATACGATGAAACGGAGCGCCGGTTTGCGAAACTTCGAAACCCGTCATGATTCGAAATGAGCTTGTCTACAATTTGCGAGACTACGTTACGAATACGAGTGGAGGAAAATTACGTTGCGCAGCATCGGAACTATCACGCAATTCGTATCAATCTGCAATCACCAAGAGGTCATCAATCCTGTGTTCGCATTTCTATTCTCGCTGCGCTACCCACTGCCTGTGGCTCGCCTGCGCGTGTGCGCGTGTGTTCTGTTGGCGTATCCGTGCGGTATCAGGACCCGACCATAAATACAAGACGCAATATCATCCCTGGGCCTATGTCCCTCTGCGTCGGTTGCGTTGAGAAAGCGATTTAGTTTTTATGGGGATGTAAAATCAAGTGAGAGACAAATGCGCGCTCACCAAAGTATCATCTAGTGAAACCATGTCAAGCTCAAAAATTACCGTCATCATTATGTTACCATCATCCTCACGCAATGATTTCCTACGTTGACACGTGCACTGTACGGAACTTGAGCCCGCACTTGGGAATCGCGATGACGTGCTTGTGCCTCGTTGCCACCCGGAGCGCAAATGGGGTGAAATGAACGTGCGCAATGCGCCGCATTTCGAACGGCGCATGGCACATCTGATATTCTACTTTGCGTTGCATCGTTCGACCGTGCCATCGAACTTACTTACATCCCAATCATCCTGAAGCGAGAAATGAGACACTCAACGGTGTGGGATACGACGTAATGGAGTCTCGGTTTGCGGAACGTTGAACCACACTCTGATATGAAGTACAGCTGCTCTATATCAACCTGACCCTGTAACGTGTACCTCAATTTCGCAAATCAGTTCAAAGATCTTCTATTGGTGTCTACTTGCGGCACATTCTACTTTCAGTTTTGACAACATGCGCAACTCTTTTTCTGCACGATGGTTCATTTTGGAGGAAATTCGGCAAGTTCAATATGTGCGAGAGTTGGATTCTTCGAGCGAGACTACAACAAATTGCAGGTCGTTGCCACTCGAATAAAGAAAATTATTGCGATTGATTGAATCTCTTATTTACCCCTGGCTACTCTTTACCATACCTGTGTTGCTCTCCTAGTCACTCTTTTTTTCGCTGTGCCTCATCACCGAGGTGCTTGCTTGTTCTTTCTTAGAAAGGAAAGGGGGTCATCATCGACCCTGCATTAAATACAATGCAAATCACCAAATGCTATCTTCAATTTCAATTTCACCATCCGCGGTATGGTTGCCTGATTGTTGCATAGTCTTACGCCAGGAACATGCTGGCTCCCAATCTTCGATCTTACCCGTAGATGCCTCCTCCTCCTTCTCATTCTTATGCCGTATTATCGCCTTAATCGCTCTTTCAAAATGTATAACCTAGTACTTTGCTCTCCGGCGTTCCTCCATCTCAGAGCACTGTTTAGGTTGACATCACAGGCGGCAAACCATTGTTCCCAATCAAAATTACAAATTCGCACATCGAACGGTGGCCATCCCAGCCACACTCGAGCTGTGCCCGTCTTTTCCACTTCCGGTTTCATTCTCTACTCATTTACACGCAGGGGGGCTAAGTTCCACCATCGGTTCACTACTTGTTGACTCCCTGGTATGATACGCCCATTATGAGTTATTCTGTCTGGAATGAATAAACAGTCTTGCTGCAAACCTTGAAAAGAGTAAACAACATTTCATCTCAGGCAATTAAGCAAGTTACTCAGTAAGATAACTTATGTTGCTTAAACAGGAATACTTTTTTACATATGTATGGTCAGGACAGCTGATTCACACCTCATTAGCATTTGATGCACTTCAAATCACCACATCCTTTCTGCAATTTGAATTCCTCTACTACATGTCATCAACCCATTACCGTTTGGTCGCTTGATAACTGCACAAACATTATGAAACGTTCTCAGTCTTCACCTCACTGAATCGACATCCCCATATTTCAATTATCTTTCGATTTCATTGCTCTAATCACATTTTCAAGTCGCACCACTTCGTGCCTTATTCCCAGAGTTCCTCCTTTCCAAGTGCTCCGTTTAGGGTGACATCGCAAGCGCAAGCCATTGATCCAACTCGAACTTACATATTCCCTCATGGAAAGGTAGCCATCCCATCCAAACTCGAGCTGTGGTCGTTTCCTGCACCTCCGGTTCTATTCCATCCTCGTTTACACGTAGTGGACTAATTTCAACTATCGGCTTACGCAAATCCGCCCTCACAATCTTCCGACCATAACCACAATTACCAATATCAGTCTCCTCCAATCCTTTCATGTATCCCATAGCCGAGTCCACCCAGTCTTGCCATATGAATTGTGAATTACCGCCATCGTTGCGCAAGCTCAATGATACAATACGCTTCGTCAAATCAACTCGCAACATCAACGAAAAGTCCTGCGGTGCCAGAGCAGTCCACAAACGGTATACATATCCACCCACATCCACACTCTGATAGTTGTTTGAGAAAGACCTGATATTCATTTCCTGTACTTCTTCTTGGGTTTCTTGCCTACCAGGTTCGTCAGCCTGTACTTCTTCCATATCCAAAAGAGGAAACCCCAACAAGAATAAGAATATTAGAGCTGCATTCCCTGCCAAATTTTCATCCTTGTTCCCCATTTTTGCTACCTTTCTTTGCAGTTCTCACTGGCATATCCAAATAAGTCGGTGCATTCCAAATTCAATAAAGCTATCAAAGGCTCGGTGATAATCGACCCTTGCTTCACCTAAGGCAAACTCGAAACAGTCCTTCGGGATCTCCGGTTCCCAGACCCCTCAAGTGAATTCCAGATGTCTTGATGTGCAGACGCTTGCAACACACGCCGATTCGTCGCCTCGTCCCACAATGCTACCGCCTGCATTCGATAAGGAAATAGCGGGATCTTCTGGAAATAGGAACCAAAAATCCATGTCCAAATCTCGGCATCATCTCGTATGCGGCACTGAGTCTGCACTTTTAGGAGTTGAAACACATTATAGCGTACCTGGTACAATGGCACGCGATAGTTCTCGTAATACTGTCTTATCGCTTTGAGTTTCTCAACCTTCAAATGTTTCGCGAGCACCAAAGAGTGCGCAAGTCCCGTTTTCAGACTCTCTCGGTTTTCCACTTTAAGACTGTCTCGATCTTTAAGTTGAGATTCCTTGTCATTTGCAGGGTACGAACTTACAAGGCTATTGAATTCGTATGAATACGATTCAAGGTTATATGGGTCCGATACGGAATACCAATCAAAACCAGTTCCGTATGCAGTGCACAGCTCCCCACTGAGTTGAGCATGTCCGTCAGCTCCAAGTACTCTTATGCTGACGAGATCACGACTGCCTTTCACTTCGCTAACATTCCATTTCACGTATTGAAGAATTCTACGCATTCTCTCCATCTCTGGCGAAAAGAATTGCCTCATTGCTTCACCATCGTTTTGGGATACATATTTCCCGGTGCTCCAATGTTCACAGATACCGCACAAAAATGCTCCACTCCATCGCAAAGAGTTTAGCATCACACGGTCTGTCTGCAGCCAACTACTTGGCGTGACCGAGCCTTCCTTCAACCCATCCCACATTTTCTTCCACGACGGTAGCACTCTCACCTCCCTCCCACCTAACTCGTTATCAATTACCGTGTTGTTTACTTTGATTTTTTTCCTCTATGCTCTCGCCATCATCCACATTACTCAGATCCGCAAGCCTCGATAGTTCGATGTTATCTTCATCCGCAACACTGTTCTGGCCACTGTTTTCAGTATTTCCGCGTATGCAATTCCTCATGCGTTCCATTCTTCTTTTGCACCTCCTTGCAAATACTTCCGATTGCAATAATTTGCACAATTTTGTCGTTCCTCGGGCAGTCCTTCCCTCGCTGCTGTCAGCCCTTGAACTAATACCTCGCTCGCCAATTTCGGAACTCGAATCTCTTTCGTTCTTACTGTCCTGCTCATCTTTGCCGGAAAGTGCACTCTTGCAATCCATTGCATCCTTGCACCATGCCACAAATGCATTCAATTGCATTATCCCCATGATTGTTCGCAGTAACTGGAATACATTGAACATCAATGCGGCAAGTGCTGCGCCGAATTCCTTGTAATCATCATCACGGCGTTGCGCTTCTGCATACACAGCAACGTAAATGATAGGAAATATTGAAGCTGCAACGTGGATACGAGCGAGGTTCCGAGTTCGGCGGCACGTGCGCCATTTCTCCGAAATAAAGTCGATATTATTCATTATAGCCCAGGGGAAGAAGGCAAAAAAGTACGCTCCCAGGACGAACCAAATGTTTCCGCATGGTCTTTCACGAGGTCGCCGGTTTCCACGTTCATGATGATGCACAATAATTGATGAGGGTTGGTACTAGGGAATGTGCCGGCAGTGTTGTTAACCATAGTACACGAGAACTGTTGTTGACGATTCATAGTGCAAGATCTGTCGATGGCGTCGAAAGTTCTTGCAGTGAGCGATAAGACTGGGGCGTTATTTGTTTTCTTCGCGTTGAGGGGACGGTGTGATTTTGTTGGGAGTGAGGAAGCTTGCGTGAAGGAGTGCGTTGAAATGTGCGAAACGAGAAAAACAAGATACGTGGTAGCACAGGTTGATCAGAGCTGTGTCGTGTGCATCACAACAATGCACAAACCTAAATTATCCTATCAACGTGTTCTGATTGGTTCATTAACTGCGCAAGTATGAACACCGAGTCATCTTCTACTGTAGTAAAGGCTGGTTTCTTTTGAATAGTGACGAATGAATTAGAAAATTCCAAAACGTAGATTCTAGACAGGTTGAAAATAGTAACTTCGTAAAATCATAATTTCTGTAACAACTTGGAAGATGGAAATTATATCGCGAATTCGTTTCCGATCTCCCACCCACTGATCCCGTTGCGCCGTGGATCATCCTGTTGAGTTGTGAACGCCCAGATGGACGCGCAGGGTTACGACCTGAACGTACTGTAGTCGTGGCGTCGTTCAAATTTACTTGCGGACGGTTATGAGATGATGGCGGTGTGTTTGCAGATGAACGACCGCTACGCATCGCATTTCGAACGTCGTACCCCATCTCGTTATCAGTTGGCTGCGCGTGGCTGCGCGTGGCCACCGTCCATCGTGCTGCTGAAGAGATACAGGCGCGAACCACGCTCTTGCGAAGTATCTACATTCTCGAACTTCTGGCATACCACGGAGCCAAGCGTTGGGTTCCGAACGGTCATCCTAATATGAAGCGTAGTTGTTTGAAATGAAACAGCTCCGGCACATACACCACTGAAACTTGGCAATAAGACGATTGTTTACTGTGCCTATACAGTACGTAATCTTGTGAATGTCACCTTGCCTTTCTGTATCATCTACGATGCCCTTGCGTGTGTGCCCCCCGCCTGAAATCGTCACTCACTCACACTCTTTTCTCGGCACGATTGCATTTGTTGCGTGTCACTGCCGCGGTACCTCTCCCTAAATCGCGGGATATGTTCTAAATTTCACCAAATCCGATCTGCAACAGGATATCGACAACACTGCGTCGCCTCTTTACTATTCCTACATGAACACCGCGATTTTTGTTCCGGCCTTCTCGAATCTTCACCTGCATCGCCCATTGCACGTTGCTTGCTTGCATGCGTTTGCGAAAAGTCGACAAATTCATCACTGCTTCATCGGGCTCGGTTGAATCCACTACCGTTGTGTCACCATCATATTCAAACCAAGACGACCTGTATTGGCACAAGCAGTGGACGCAACTCGAGGACTCGCTCGCCGATAGCGCCAACATGATGTTGGGCTGTTTCCACCCGCAGGACATTTGGAACTGGATGAACGAGCGCGGCGCGTCGCATTTCTAACCCCGTGCGCTGCATCTGCTTTTAATCTCATTCGTTTGACTACCGTCGACCGCGCCGTCGAATAGGTATACACGCGAACTATGCACGAGCGAAATATGGAAACTTTCGAGCGCGTGGGATACGATGAAACGGAGCGTCGGTTTGCGAAACTTCGAATCCGTCCTGATACGAAATGGCGCTGTCTCTTATTAACGAGTCTACGTTACGAATACGAGTGGAGGATATTACTTTGCGCAGCATCGAAACCAAGTTGCGAACCATCACACAATCCATATCAATCTCCAATCACGAAGAGATCATGAATCCTGCGTTCGCATTTCAATTCTCGTTGCATGACCCACTGCGTGCGGTTCTCCTGTGCGCACGTTTGTGCTGTGGGCGTGGGCGTGCGATATCAGGATCCGACCATAAATACGGGGCGCGATATTATCCCTGAACCGATGTCCTTCTGCGTCGGCTGTGTTGAGAAAGCGATTTAGTTTGTATGCCGATATACGATCAAGTGAGAGACAACTGCGCGCTCACCAAAGTATCATCTAGGGAAACCATGTCAACCTCAAAAAAACCATTGTCGCCATGTTACCATCATCCTCACGCGATGATTTCCTATGGTGGCACATGCACTGCACAGAACTTTAGGACGCACTTTGGAATGGCGATGACATGCTGATGGCTCGTTGCCACCCACAGCGCGAATGAGGTGATATGTACGTGGACAATGCGTTGCACATCGAACGGCGTATGGCAGATCTGATTTCATTCTACTTTGCGTGGCGTCATTCGACCGTGCCATCGAACCTAGATACATCTCAACTACACTGCAGCGAGAAATGAACCTCTCAACGGTGTGTGATACGATGTAATAGTCTCGGTTTGCGGAACGTTGAACCCCTTTCTGATATGAAGTACAGTCGCTCCATATCAGCCTGACCCTGTAACGTATACCTCACTTTCGCAAACCAGTTGAAAGATCTTCTATTCGTGTCTACTTGCGGCACATTCTAGTTCCAGTTTTGACAACATGCGCAACTCTTTCTGCACGGTAGTTCCTTATGGAGGAAGTTCGGCAAGTTCAATATGTGCGAGAGTTGGATTCTACAAGCGAAACCACAACGAATTGCAGGTCGTTGCCATTCAAATAGAGAAAATTATTGCTATTGATTGATTCTCTCAATTATCCCTGACTACCCTTCACCGTACGTGCATCACTCTCTTCCTGGACGCGTTCGTGGCCTGGCAGTGACCACGTGAGTGGACAGTATCTGAAACGCGACCACGGATACGGAATGTGTCAGTATCCCTACATACAAGGCATTCGCAGACGATGGCGACCGAATAGGTGGGAGACGAGCGCGCGCCCACCAGAGTATTCTCAAGCTAAATCAAAGAACCCGTAATTACGCTGTTGAGCTCATTTGAAAGCAATCTCGTTGTTGCCTTCATTTCACGCGATGAATTTCTGCATCGACGTAAGTACTGCGCATAGCTCGAGTACTCGCGGGCAGAAACGGTAGCATGATGATAGCTCGCTGCTACCCACGACACAAGTGGGGCGAGATGAGACAGCGCGACGCGTCGCATTCCATTATGAACGGCGTGCGCCACATCCTACTTTGAATCTGCTTCGCGTGGCCAGGGTCGACTAAGCTGTCACAAAAACGAAGAAGTAGACTATGCAGCGATATTGTTCGCCAACACACTGTTTCGTAACGTACACTTACTAAACCGAAACGAGCTGCAAGACTTTCCGTGAAGCTCGAATAACGAAAATGACGGCGATTGATTTTTAGGTGTACCGATTTCAGCAGCGCCACCACGTACTAACCACCCATCATTGGTTGGTCTCCTCATTGCCGTGCAGCCCTGCTGCCTTCCTCTCACGATTCAATACCTTCTGTCGATGACTCCATCTCCGCGTATTCTTCCACTGTTACACCTTCCAACACCTTTCAATCCGTGACCGAAAACTTAGTTTGAACTGCATTTCTACACCATCCACCATCGCACAATCTCGCAAGAGACACCTGTTGCAACCGATTGTTCGCACCTGTTCAGCATTAACAAGCTGCAAATCACTACTAACTCCTATGCAATTCAGTTTGACCACCACATGCTATCAAATCATCATCGTTAGGTCACCTCTTATCTCTTGGTCTATCTGATGCGAATCGCTCTCAATCTTCGTCACCTTGTGTCGAAGCCTCCACCTCCGCACTCTCTTCCAATATTACACGTTCCATCAGCTCTTCAAAACGTGATACTTCATCCTCTGCTGTCGCTCCTTCCATTCGTTCTAGTCCCCCGTTTCGTTTGGCATTGCATGCGGTAAACCATTGGTCCAACTCGAACTTAAATATTCGCAAATCGAACGGTGGCCATCCCATCCACATTCGAGCTGTGCTCGTCTTTTCCGCTTCCGGTTCCATTCCATCCTCGTTCACACAAAGGGGACTAAGTTCCACCATCGGTTTCCGCAAGTCCGCCTTCAGTATCTGCCGACCAAATCCAAAGCCCATCTCCTCAATTCCATTCAGACATCCCATAGCCGCGTCCACCCAGTCTTGCCACCTGAATTGAGTAATACCGCTATCGTTTCGTAGTCTCAATGACACGGTACGATTTGTAAAATCAACTCGTATCATCAACGAAATGTCTTGTGGCGCTAGAACAGTCCACGCACGCCATATTTCTACAGACACATCAACACTGTTATCCATGTTCAAGGAGGACGCAGTGTTCGTTTCCTGTCGTTCTTCTTGATTTTCTTTTGAACCAACTTCAAAATCATGCAGCTCTTCTATTGACAAAACAGGAAATCCGAACAAGAACAACATAATCAACGCAGCATTTCCTGGGAAATTCTCATCTTTCTCTCCCATTTTCGCGACTTTTCTCTGTAGTTCTCGCTGGTATACCCAAACGACATGTTGTTTCACTTCTTCTCTAATCGGATAGTCAGAAATAGATTCTATTGGACCAAACTCGAAACAGTTTTTCGGGACCTGCGGTTCCCAGTTCGGCTCTCCTTCACTCTCAGCAAGCCATTCCGCAAGGAAATTCGCACCGTCTCAATTACTAGGCCAACTGAGCCTTTCCATGGAACTTGTCGCTTACTCCATTCAGTGCAGAAGTCAAAAATATTGACTTCGCGTGCAAAGTTATGCAAGAGCCCTTCCTCATTATCGTCTTGATCGAAATAACCAAATTGAAGTGGAAAATCGATATCATGGTGAGCTGACGCTTGCAACACACGCCAATTCGTTGCCTCATCCCATAATGCGACCGCCTGCATCCGATACGGAAATAGAGGGAACTCACAGCCGATAGACCTAAACATATTCCACACATCGGGACCATCCGGTATCGAGCAATTCGTTTGCTTTCCTAGTAGTTCGAACGCGTTTCCACGTATGTCCCCCTTGGGAACTTGATAATGGTCATAGAATTGTCTTATCGCTTTGAGTTTGTCAACTCCCAAATGTTTCGCGAGCACCAACGAATGTGCGAGTCCCACTTTAACTACCTCCCGATTTCGATTTCCGCGTACGAACTTTCTCTCACTTGTTGGATACGAACTTACGAGGCTTTCAAATTCGAATGAATATCACTCAACATTCTCTGGATCCAAGACCTTATACGAATCAAACCCAGTACCATAGGCAGTACACATCTCTCCAGTAAGTTCAGCTTGTCCGTGAGCATCAAGTTGATTAATGCTTATGAGCTCAGTACCGCCATTCCCCATGTCAATGTTCCACTCTACATATTGCAGGTAATAACGAATTCTGTACAAATCCGATGAAAAGAATATCTCCAGCAATACATCATGTGCTCGGTCTGTACCTTTCCCATGGCTCCAATGTTCACCCATTCCGCACAAATATGACCCACACCATCGCACCGTGTTCAGCATTACGCGGTCTGTGTACAGCCACTTACTTGGCGTTAGCGAACCTTTCTTCAACCCACCCCACATCTTCTCCCACGATGGTAACACTGTCACCTCCCGCCCACCAAGCTCGTTATCGACCACCGTGTTGTTCACTTGGATTTTCTCTTCTATATCCTCGTCCTCGTCATGATGCGTATTATCCAGATAGCTATACCACGATGATTCGATGTCCTCTTCATCTGTGGTGCTCTCATGCAGACGGTTTTCGGTATTTCTGCTCATATACTCACCCATGCGTTCCATCCGTCGTCTGCACCACGTCACAAATAGTTTCAGATTCAAGAAGCCACAAAATGTTCTCGTTCCTCGGATGCTCCGTTGCTCACTGTTCGCCGCCCTTGAACTAACACCTCCTTCGCTACTTCCCGCTCTCGACTCTCTATCGTTGCCATAGTCCCGTTCATTTTTGTCGGACAGTGCGCGTACGCATTCCATTGCATCCTTGCACCATGCCACAAATGCATTGAGCTGCACAATTCCCATTATCGTTCGGAACAACTGAAACACATTGAACATCAATGCAGCTAGTGCTGCGCCGAATTCCTTATAATCATTATCGCGGCGTTGCGCTTCGGCGTACATCGCGACATAAATGATAGGAATTATTGAGGCAGCAAGGTGCATACGGGCGAGATTTCGTGTGCGACGGCACGTACGCCATTTCTCCGAAATGAAGTCGATATTGTTCATAATCGCCCAGGGGAAGAAGGCGAAAAAGTAAGCGCTCAGAACAAACCATATGTTATCTGCATTGTTTTTCAGAAAGTCGCCGGTTTCCATGTTCACCATGGTACACGAGAGTAGTTGTTGATGGTCCACGATGGGAAATGTGCCGGCGGTATTGGTAATATGGTACATGAGAATTGATGTTGAGGGCTCATAGTGCAGGATGAGCTTGTGAGTGTGCTGTGCTTTGTTCGTGGTGAGGATGATGTGACTTTGTTCGAATAGAAGCTTTTGCGTGAGGGGACTAAGCGCAAGTATTTGGGACAAGTAAAACAAGATACGTGGCGGCGAGAGGGTTGATCTCAAATATTGTGGGCTGTAAGTGGTAATTACAACAATGCACAAACCTCGTCGTCATAGAAAATAGTGGACTGTAAATTACGTAATGCATGGATAGTTTTTAATGTTCAAAAACAATACTGTAAGTAATATAAATAACGAAGTAATTTAACAAGATACGAGGTTCCATGGAAGTGAGATCGAACCTTCCATCCCAATGACTGTCAGGTCATGAAATCTGCGTTCGCGTTTTTTTTTCACCCAGCACTATCCATTTCGCGTTGATTGCTTTCATTTGTTTGCGCCGTCGATGTCCACATGGAGGCGAAGTATCCAGACCTGGAACACAAATACCAGACCTGAAGGTATCCATTAATCTACACCTCTTCGCATCGAGCGAATTCGAAAATGATTTGGTTCGTACCTCAGCGTACATATGAGCGAGAGAAGGGGGTACGCTCATCAAAGTACTCTAGAGTGAAGTGGAAAAACATATCACCGCACCGTCCAGCTTTGTTGAATCCAATACCGTCGTGTCGCCGTCGTTTGCACGCCACGACGTCCTGTGTTGGCACAAGTACTACTGCAACAACTCAAGGACTCGCTTGTGTATACTGAAAATGTGATGTTGGCGTGACTACAGTTTACTGAGCCGGTTCTACCGTCTTCAGTACATCGAACTATGAATTGTAAAGGGTCGCTTGTATTCTTACATCGCACAGTGTTCGCTCCGTAGACTGATTCATTTCGGATTGCTACTCTCTTCTACTATTCGCACCCATGTTCTCAACATTGGGTCGCTCTTCTCTTCACACAAGTAAGATGTTCATATTCCCTGTGCCTCATCACCAATGTAAGTACTTTCTTGTTATCCCTCAGATGAGAACAGGTGGTCCACAGTTGTCCAGCCATTGGTATATTCCAAATTACGAAATCAAATCTGCAATTTCAGTTTCACCACCAAATAGTAATAACTCATCAACGCTCGGTTGCTCATTGCTGCATTAACCTGCAGAGTTGCTCTCAATCTTCTACATCATACGTGGATGCCTCTACCTCCGCATTCTCTCCTGTTAATACCGCTTCTATCAAATCTTCAACATTCCGTACGTGAATGCCTGCTTTCCAGCGCTCATTCCCTTCCAATGCTCCGTTTAGGAGGACGTCGAAAGCGACAAACCATTGGTCTAACTCAAACTTACAAAATCCCACATCGAACGGTGGCCATCCCGTCCACACTCGAACTGTGCCCGTCTTTTCATCCTCCAGTTCTATCCCATTCTCGTTTACACTCAGTGGACACTATTCCAACATCGGCTTACGTAAATCCGCCCTTACAATCTGCCGACCAAATTTCCAATCACCATTGCTTCTCTGCTCAAATCCTTTCATATATCCCATAGCCGCGTCTACCCATTGTTGCCACATGAATCGTGAATCGCCGCTGTAATTTCTCAGTCCCAATGACACTGTACGATTAGTCAGGTTGACTCGTAACATTATCGAAATGTCCTGCGGCGCCAGAGGAGTCCACACACGGCATACATATTCGTCCACATCCACACTATTTTGGCTGTTTGAGAAGGAAACATTGCTCACTTCACGTAATTCTTCTTGACTTCCTTCTAACCCGGCCTCAAGACTTTGCACTTCTTCCATATCCAAAAGAGGAAAGCCTAACAAGAACAACATTATAAGAGCTCCATTTTCAGGTAAAATTGCATTCTCGTGCCGAATTTTGGCAATCTTTCTTTGCATATCTCGCTGACACACCCAAATTAGTCGGTGATTCGAAAATGTAACTCAACCTTCATCCCATAGGTCAAAACGGACACTTGTTTCTCCAAGGCAAAACTCAGAACTGTCTTTCGGCATCTCCGGTTCTCAGACCGGCTCCCTCTCACTTTCACTGACCCATTCAGCGAGAAACGTTCGTACCGGCTCAATTACCACCCCTAATAAGCCCTTGTCCAGACTACTTTGTTTACTTAATTCTGCACAGTGATCAAAGATATTGACTCCGTGTGGAGCTCTATTCAGGTCCTTTTCGTTCGTCCCCCACCTCGAATTTTCAAAGCACTTAAATGAATTCCATATATCTTGATGTGCAGACGCTTGCAAAACACGCCAATTCGTCGCCTCGTCCCACAATGCCACCGCCTGCATTCGGTATGGAAATATCGCAATGTTGTACGTATTAGAATTAAACATTTCCCAAACCTCGGAATCATCCGGTATACTGCAGTGCGTCTGCTGCTGTAAAAGTCTGAAAACTCTCCCACGGAATAGACCAAACGGGACACAGTATTGGTCATAGTAGTGTTGTATTGCTCTAAGTTTGGCAACACCCAAGTGTTTCGCGAGCACTACCGAGTGTGCGAGTTCGTCTTTGATGCTCTCTCTGTTTTCAACATCAGCTATCCTTCGTTCTCCGAGCCTAGATTTTTTGTCGCTAGATGGGTACGAGCTTAAAAGCCTTTCGAATTCGAATGACTACAACTCAACGTTGTGTAGTTCCGATACAACATACCAATCAAAATCAGTTCCGTATGCAGTACTCTCCCCAGTAAGTTTAGCCTCTCCGTCAGCTTCAAGTAACCTAATGCCGAAGAAATCACGGCCGCCTTCCACCGCGCTACCATTCCATTCCACGTATTGAAGGATTCTACGCATTTTGTTCATCTCCGCGGAAAAGAATTTCTCTAGAGTTTCACCATCTTCTCGCAATACATATTTCCCGAGGCTCCAATGTTCTCCCACTCCACACAAGAATGCCCCACTCCATCGAACCGTGTTCAACATCACACGATCTGTCTTTAGCCACTTACTTGGCTTGAATGACCCTTCCCTCAACCCCTGCAACATTTTCTTCATTGACGGCAACACCGTCACCTCCCTCCCACCTAACTCGTTGTCAACCACAATATTGTTCACTTTGACCATCTCTTCCATATCATCATCATTATCTTCATAATTAACATTATTTGAACATGTACCCCAGGATGGAACGGTTTGCTCGTCATCTCTAGAATTGTTATATTCACTTTTTTCAGTACTTTCGCGTTTGTAATCACGGAGGCTTCCCATCACTCGTTTGCACCACTCTGCAAATATTTTCAATTTCAATAATCCGGATGATCTTCTCGATACCAGTCCGGTACTTCGCTCGCTGCTTTCTGCACTTGTGCCAACACCTTGCACGCCTGTTTCGAAGCTCGAATCTCTCTCGTTTTTACTGTCATCTTCATCTCTGCCGGACAATACACGCACGCTTCCGATTGCATCCTTCCACGAGGCAACAAAGGCATTCATTTGCACGATTCCCATTAACGTACGCAGTACCTGGAACACATTGAACATCAATGCAGCTAGTGCCGCACAAAATTCCTTATAATCATTAATCCGGCGTCGTGGGGAAAGTCAAGGCATCAAGATAAAAGTGTGCGAGCTTGCGCGTATAACGGCACGAACGTCATTTTTCCGAGATGAAGTTGAAAGTATTTATTATCCCCCAGAGCATGAATGCAAGGAAATAAGCCCCCAGAACAAACCATTTATTGTCCGCAAGGTTTTGGGCGTAGTCATTTTGTTGGGCGGTTCCTATGGCTGCCATGATACAAGATAGTTGATATTGGCGGTGCAATATGGGGAATTTGTCGACGGTGTTGCGAACACTGGTACATGATAATTGATGTTGATGATTCATGGTGCGAGATGTGTCACTTGCTGCTGCAGAGAAAACTGTGAGTGATGCCTAGTATCTTCGTGAAGAATGTGGCGGTGAAAAGTTCGATGAGAAAAGGCGTTTCTGTAGAGTTGTGCGCAGTATAGTGCTGTGCATGAAATGAAAAGTGTACAGTACAATACTCAAGTGTTCGGGACAAGAAAAAAAGATGCGCGGAAGCACAGGGCCGTTTCAAATATGTATGCTCTTGGAGCTGCTCTGAATTACAACAATGCACAGAACTACACTTTCCCAGAAAGTATTGCAGTATACAGGGCCTTCATTAAAAATATGACGCATTTTAGTGCTCTAATGAACGTAACCTACATATGTTTTTACGAAAGTTTCTTGATAGATCATTTGTATACTTGTCCTTTTTATTTGTGCTCTTAGTAAACAAAGTGGAAAACGTAGTAATAGCCATAGTGTTTGCTCGTTTAAATAGGTATAGTAGAGCAGTGAATATTCAAAAACCCTCGGCATTGGAAACTAGGCTCGTAGCCTGAGCATTCTATCTTGTAGACCAAAGATTCAAGCTTTTTCTGTTTTCATCAGTCGGGAAATTCTGGTCTTCTTACGCATACTGATTACAGAAAATAGGTTGACAAAAATCTAACGGTATTCCAGTTTCGAGATATTCCTCTGTTAATGCATTACTTATCGCCCTACAGCCGGTATGAACAAGTATTTAGTTTTCGCTTATGCTAAGAAAAAAATGCACCATAAAACTACTGTTAATATGCTTCTTTACACTCCATTGCCGTAATGAACCACTATTCTTGTTCTCTTAGGCGAATTATCTCTATATGAAATATGGACTATATTTGGTTTGTTGAAATTTTACTCTTTGCTGATCGAGCTTCGAACATGTAAAGAGCTCCATTGCTAAAGTTCATCCTCAGGCATATCCAGACACTGTTAATTAAACGACTTTTGTTACCTTCAATACCTCGATTTTGCACCACTTTCTTATTTCATCATCATTTCCTGTTCAATGCGTGAGCGGCTTCACTTTGATTCCATATTTTACTGTCCTCAACTCGCCTTGCTCTTAATTTCTTGCAACTGTATCGTTGTTCTCGTGTCATGTATAAGTAGTCCATATTCGGTGCTCCTGAAAGCTAATCCAAGTGTATACTTGTTCTGAGACTTACCAGAATAGATGGATCGCATGTGCCTGGGTTTATTGCGCTAAAATTCGCCACATTATTTCTCTCATTTCGGTTCCACAACTAAATACAATCAATTTGCTCTTATTTGGTACAGTAGCCTCTTAGCAACTTTATCCTGATAAATCCTGTTAATCTTCACTATGCTGCATTGACCCTGACATGTCCTCGTTCTCTTCCGATTTCATTGCTTCAATCATATTTTCAACTCGTTTTATTTCATGATGAGGCACACATTCTCCCATCATGTTAACATCACAGGCGGCAAGACATTGTTCAAATTCAAACATACATATTCGCACATCGAACGCTGGCCATCCAGTCCACGCTCGAGCTGTGTTTGTCTTTTGTACGACTGGATTCATTCCATACAAGTTCATACGAAGTGGACACAACTCCACAATCGGTTTGCGCAAGTCCACTCTCAATATCTGCCGGCCATATCCTGAATCACCGTCTCCTTTCTCTTCCAATCCTTTCATATACCCCATAGCAGCGTCCACCCAGTCCTGCCATTTGAACCGCGCGTCACCCTCATGGATATGCATTCTCAATGACACTCTGCGATTTGATAAATCAACTCGGAACACCAACGAAACATTTTGCGGCGCTAGAATTGTCCATGCACGCCAATATTGTACGGACACATCCACACTACTATGAATGTTTGAAGAAGATACAGTTCTAGCTTCTTGTATTCTGTCTTGACTTGCGTGGGTACAAGAACTACCTTCTGCATCCTGCATCTTTACTATGTTCAAAAGAGGAAACCCTAACCAAAACAAAATTATTAGGGCACCATTTCCTGGCAAGTTTTCATCCTTGTTCCTCATTTGCGCAACCTCTCTTTGCAGTTCTCTCTGGAAAATCCAAATTAGTCTATGCTGTGGATACATCCTGAACCCCTCATTTTCTGGTTCAAAAAGGTCGCTAGCTTCATCCAGATTAAATTCGAAACAGTACTTCGTGATCTCTGTTTCCCAGACCGGTTCCCTTACGCTTTCTGTGATCCACTCTGCAAGGAAATTTCGTACTGTCTCCAATATTACCCCTAGGGAGCTTTTCGATCGAATGTGTTGCTTAGTCCATTCAGCGCAGTAGTCAAAGATATTGACTCCGTGTGGAGGTTTATGCAGTACCTTTTCCTCGTTCTCGGTTCGAAATAGTTTCGCACATTCAATTGAGTTCCAGATATCTTGATGGGCAGATGGTTGCAACACACGCCAACTCGTTGCCTCCTCCCATAATGCCAGTGCCTGCATTCGATACAGAAATAACGGGATATTGCACCGAATAGATTCTAACATCGCCCAAATCTCGGTATCTAATTTGCCACTGTCTGTCTGTTCATGTATTATCCTAAAGGCATTTCTCCGTATAGACCCTAACGGCACACGATAGTGGTTGCAGTACTCCCTTATTCTTTTCAGTTTTTCAACACCTAAATGTTTCGCCAGTACCACCGAGTGTGCAAGTCCCACGTTGAGACTCTCTCGATTTCGTCCTCGACGTTTCTCATAGCTTGTAGGGTACGAACCTATGAGGCTATTGAATTCAAATGAATACAAATTAACACTACTTGTTTGGCCAACAAGATATTCATCATAGCCAGTGCCATACGCAGTACTCATCGCTCCGGTCAGTTCAGAGTAAAATGTCGGCCCGTGGCTCGCAAGTTCATAAATGTTCATGGACACATGACATTCATTTTTCACGTCAATTTTCCATTCCACAAGTTGAAGGACATCACGCAGGAGAAACATCTTCCGCGAAAAGAATGTTTCCAATATTTCGCCCATTCCGGCCCAAATAAATTTCCCTCCACCCCATTGTTCACCCATTCCGCACAAATATGCTCCACACCAACGCACCGTGTTCAACATCACTTGGTCTATATGTAGCCACTTATTTGGCGTGAGTGACCCCTTCCTCAATCTCTTCCACATTTTCTTTCACGACGGTAACACGGTTACCTCCAGCCCACCGAGCTCGTTATCTAGTACCATTTTGTGCACTTGGATCGTGTCTTCTTTATTCTCGTCATCGTCAACATTATTGTTATGTGTATCTCCGGGCATTTCAATATCCTTTTCATTTGTTCTTTTTTGTTCGCTGTTTTCGCTGTTTCCGCCCAAGTATTCACGCAGACGTTTGAGATATGTTCCAAAAATTCCAATCACAATAATTCAGAGAAATTACTAGTTTCTCGGCTGCTCGTTCGCTCGCTGGTCTACGCTTTTGATCTAATCCGTTGTTCTTTAGTTCTCGTTTTCAAATATCTTTCCGCCTCACTGTCGTCTTTATCTTCGCTTAACAGTGCACGCGTGCATTCCGTTGCATTCTTGCACCATGCTACAAACGCATTTAGCTGCAAGATATCCATTATCGTTCGGAGCAACTGTAACACGTTGAAAATCAATGCTACTAGTGCAGCGCCGAATTCCTTATGGTCATTACTCCGACGCTGCGCTTCTGCGTACATAGCGACGTAAATAACAGGAAATATCGAGGCTGCAAGGTGAACACGCGCAAGGGTTCTAGTGCGCGGCACGTGCGCCATTTCTCCGAAATGAAATCAATGCTATTCATTACCGTCCATGTGAAAAACGCAAAGAAGTAAGCAACCAGAACGAACCATAACTTGTCTGCATGGTTCTTGAGGAGGTCGGTTTGAGTAGCAGTATTCATATTCACTACGTTACACAGTAATTGATGTTGACGACTCGTAGTGAGAGTTGGGCCTGGGGTCTTGGTAATCATGCTACATGATAATTGATGTTGATGGCTCATACTATAAGATTTATGCGTAGAGTGAAAGGTACCGCACAGTGCTTGCCGTATATGATACGATTGTAAGAGGTTTTGTTTTCTTCGCAACCAAGACGATGGTGAGATTTTGCTGCAAGAAAAGCCTTTCCGTAATCTTCCATACAGTGCGTGAACCCAAATGAAATTTGTCCAAGTGTGCGGGACAAGACGAGTAACATCTGAGCAAGCACAGATTAATAGATTCCCTTGTACTGTACCGGTTCAGTTTCGATTTGTATTTCGAGACTCGTAGGATTCTGCGCAGCATTATTTAGATATTGTCTCACTCAATTAAGAAGTAGAATTTTAAGACAATAGTACATAGTTTAAATAGATTTTCACTAATTTCGGAAGAATTTTTGGGTTTAAATAATGGATTCAATGCGAAGAAGAAAAATTTGTACATAGATGATCAACTGAACTAGGGAAAGATTTATTGCTTATCAATGGTAAGTAATAAATAGTTATCATTCCATTTGTGTATCCTACGAATCAAAGCTTGGCACTGTGAATATTTTCCTACAAAACAACAAATTTGCAGTAGCTCTTCAATGAAACTGGGTTCAGAAGAATTTTTACAGGTGCCAAGCCCTAGTAGCTAAATATTAAAGTGCAAGGAGGGACTGGTTCTGAATTTGTTCATGCAAAATTGTCGGTTTTATTCTACAACACTAGGCCATTACTTGTAGCTCATTTAACTACAACCTTGGTCTTAAAAATATGAATTGCAAGTAATGCAAACCTGAAATCGACATTAATCTTTTGTGCGTCAACGCTAT
>JAAUYH010149368.1_pt1 | contig 22414 bp, 21 predicted proteins | sample 7278061 | NCBI WGS metagenome assembly JAAUYH01 (sample SAMN14350203, study PRJNA611818) | marine sediment metagenome | isolation source: surface marine sediment (0.6m) | place: French Polynesia: Moorea | collected 2018-08 | reverse complement strand
TGTCGCGCAAGATCAAGCTCGTCGCGGCGTTCAACCACCTGGACATCTTCCTCGACCCGGACCCCGACCCGGCAGCGAGCTACCGGGAACGGCAGCGACTCTTCAAGCTGCCGCGCTCAGGCTGGGGCGACTACGACGAGGAGCTGATATCCAAGGGCGGCGGAGTATTCTCGCGGCAGGCAAAAACGATCCGGTTGAGCCGCGAAGTTCGCGAAATGCTCGATACCGACAAGGCGTCGATGCAACCGGACGAACTGATACGCGCAATTCTCGGAATGCAGGTCGATCTGCTCTGGAACGGTGGTATCGGCACCTACGTCAAGGCGAGCTCGGAAGGCCACAGCGACGCGGGCGACCGCAGCAATGACCGCGTCCGCGTCAACGCCATCGAGTTGCGCTGCAGGGTAATTGGCGAAGGCGGTAACCTCGGGCTCACGCAACGGGCTCGCATCGAGTACAGCCTGAAGTGCGGGCGCGTCAACACAGACTTCATCGACAACTCCGCAGGTGTCGACAGCTCTGACCGGGAAGTCAACATCAAAATCCTGCTGAGCGCCGTCGCGAAACAGAAGAACATGACGCGTACGGCGCGCGACAAGTTGCTCGCTTCCATGACGGACGATGTTGCCGATCTCGTGCTGCGTACCAACTACCTTCAGACGCAGGCGATCAGCATGAGCGAGATTCGCTCGCTCGAGCGCATCGACGAGACGGCGCGTCTGATAGCGAACCTCGAGCGCACCGGGCTGCTCGACCGCGATCTCGAATTTCTTCCCGACGACGTCGAAATCGAGGAACGTCGTGCGCGTAAGGAAGGGTTGACGCGGCCGGAGCTTGCCGTCGTCCTGAGTTACGCCAAGATCGACCTCTACGACGGGCTGATCGCGTCGAATGAGTCGCTGCGCGCTTTTCTGGAGGTCGACCCGCGACGCTATTTCCCGACGGTGCTGCGGCGCCGTTACGCCGAGTTCATCCCGACTCACCATCTTAACCGGCAGATACTCGCAACGCTGATCGCGAACGAGATCGTCAATCGCATGGGACCGGCTTTCGTAAAACGCATGCAGGTGGATACGGCGGCCTCGATGGTGACGATTGCACGCGCCTACTGGGTCGCCAAGGAAATTTGCCGGGCCGGGCCGCTGCTGCACGATATCGAACAGGCCGACTACGAGATTCCCGCCTCCGCGCAGATGTCGATGATGTTCGAGGTCAGCCGCACGCTGCGGCACGCCAGTTACTGGCTGATCGAGAACTATGGTGAAAAGCTGGACATCGTGGCCGCCGTCGAGCGACTCAAGGAGCCGATGGCGACGATCTACAACCGCTCATCGAGCTTCATGTCGCAGTCGGCGCGTGACCGCCACGCGCGCGCCGAAAGCTACTACCGGGACATGGGCGTGCCAGACAAGCTGGCAACGCGCATGTCGCTGCTGCTGCTGACCCGGGCGGCACTCGATATTTCGGATCTTGCCGTTACCCACAAGCGCGAACCGATCGAGACCGCCAGGCTTTACTCCGCGTTCAACGATAATCTCGGTATTTACTGGTTGCACCTTTGCGCCGAAGACCTCAAGGTCAGTGGCAGGTGGCAGGCCATCGCGCGCAGCAACCTGCGAGAGGACGTTTACCGCATCCGGCGCGAGCTTGCGGCACAGCTTCTGAAGCGTCGTGGTAAGCAGGACCTCAAGACGGCGGTGGAACGCTGGCTGCAGCGGCGCAGCGAGCCTGTCGAACGATACAAACTCATGGTCGAGGAAATGAGGCTGCGGGGCGCCGTCGATTTCGCCACCTTGTCGGTGGCGGCGCAGGAACTCCGCGACCTCATCTACGACCGACCCGTTTATGACGCAAGGGAGCAATAATGGCCGGTAAACTTCTGCTATGTCGCCACGGACAGAGCGAGTGGAATCTCAAGAATCTCTTCACAGGCTGGCACGACGTCGACCTCACGGAAAAAGGCGTCGAGGAAGCAAAGAGCGCCGGCAAATTGCTGACCGAGCTCGATTACACGTTCGATATCGCGTACACGTCGGTCCTTAAACGTGCCATTCGCACGCTCTGGATCATGCTCGACGAAATGGATCACATGTGGATGCCCGTGGTGCGCGACTGGCGCCTCAACGAGCGCCACTACGGCGCGCTGCAGGGCCTCAACAAAGCCGAGACCGCCGCGAAATACGGCGACGAACAGGTTCACATCTGGCGCCGCAGTTATGACACGCCGCCACCCGAACTCGAGCCCGACGACGAGCGTCATCCAGCGCACGATCCGCGTTACGCTGGCATCGAAGACCTGCCTGCGTGCGAGTCTCTCAAACTCACGCTCGAACGCGTGCGACCCTGCTGGGAGGAGCTCATCGTCCCCGACCTGCGTGCCGGCAAAAACGTCCTGATTGCCGCGCACGGCAACAGTCTGCGTGCGCTCGTCAAAATGCTCGACGACGTATCCGACGAGAAGATCACCGGTTTGAACATACCGACCGGCGTACCTCTCGAGTACGAGCTGGACGACAACCTGAAACCCCTGCGAAGTGGTTACCTGGGCGATCCCGAGGAGATCGCAAAGGCCGCAGCGGCCGTCGCTGCGCAGGGCAAGTCGAAGTGATCTTTGCGCTCGGCGACCGCGAGCCGCAGCTCGAGGGCGCCGACCACTACATCGCCGACAACGCAACGATCATCGGCAGCGTGCGGCTGAAAGACAAGGCCAGCGTCTGGTTCAACGCAGTTCTTCGCGGCGACAACGATTGGCTCACCGTCGGTGAGCGTAGCAACGTCCAGGATGGTTCGGTCATTCACACTGACCCGGGCATCGAGGTCGTGATCGGCGACGGTTCGACGATCGGTCACAAGGTCATGCTGCACGGCTGCACGATCGGCGACAATTCGCTGATCGGCATCGGCAGCACAATCCTGAACGGCGCGAGTATCGGCAAGAACTCGATCGTAGGCGCACACGCGCTGGTTACCGAACGCAAATCGTTTCCCGACGGCAGCCTGATCATCGGCTCGCCGGCACGCGTCGCTCGCGAACTCAGCGACGAGGAGATCGGCTACATCCGATATTCGGCCCAGGTGTACGTGGACAACGCGAAGCGATTTCGCGAGCAGTTGCGCGCATTGTAGGAGCGGATTGTGGGAGCGGCGTCCCGCCGCGATTGACGCACAAAGCGTGCCACCCGGGTACCTGTTCTCGCTAAACCTCGCCCGACGTCCTGTCGGGCTCGCATCGGACTCCGCTCGTTCGGGCTTCCTGCTTCACGTCGCTGCGTACGACGCTCGAACAGGCACCCGGCCGACCCGCTGTGAATATCTCGGTCGAATCGCGGTCTTACGACCGCTCCTATAGACCAGTAGTAAGCAGTAGGAGCGCGTTAAGCGAAGCGAATCCGCGCTCGGGGTCGAACAGCGCCCTGGGTTCCGTGTTGCTCGTCGAGCGTCGTAAAACGCGAGCGGAGCAGGATGCGGGAGCGAGTGTTTTCCGATCGCAGCGAGACAGGGATGCCGAGCGGAGTTAAGCGAGAGGAGTTACCGGAATCCGGGGCGCGTGTACTCAAACCTCAATCGCGGCGGGACGCCGCTCCCACAATCTGCTTCTACAGCTGTTTTTTCGGGTCCGATCGTTCGCGGGACTTCTCGAGGACTCGGATCAGGCCTTCCTGCGACGTCGATGCGACCAGTTTGCCGTCTCGCGTGAACACCTCGCCTCTGGCAAAGCCGCGAGCTCCCGACGCGTTCGGGCTGTCCATCGCATAGAGCAGCCATTCGTCGACGCGGAAATCGCGATGAAACCACAAGCCGTGATCAAGGCTCGCCATGATCATGCGGTCGCGCTTGAACGAAAGCCCGTGCGGCAACGTCGACGTACCGAGCAACTCGAAATCTGACACGTATGCGAGCAGATTCTGGTGCAGCGTCAGGTCATTGGGCAAACGGTCTACCGCCCGTATCCACACCTGGTGTTGCGGCGGCAGGGGTTCGGTGTTGTCAAAGTCGATCGGGTTGACGGGCCTCAGCTCGAACGGCCGCTTCGTCGTAACGAAGCGGCGCATCTTCACCGGGATCTTTTCCAACTGGTCCGGTGGGACCTGGGTCAGGTCCGTGAGTCCGTCGGGCCCGTCTACATCGGGCATGTCGGCCTGGTGATCGAGGCCCTTCTCGGCGCGATGAAACGAGGCGGCCAGGTTAAGGATCGGCCGGCCATGCTGGATGGCGACGACGCGGCGATTGGAAAAGCTGCCGCCGTCGCGCGAGCGATCGACTTCGTAGACAATGGGGGCGTGCACGTCGCCACGGCGCAGGAAATAGGCGTGCAGCGAGTGCGCTACCCTGCCCTCGACGGTGTGCTGGGCGGCCGACAATGCCTGGCCGAGCACTTGCCCTCCGAATACCTGAGACGTGCCGATGTCACGGCTGTCGCCGCGAAAGATGTTGTCCTCGATGCGCTCCAGCTTCAGCAGGCTGACGAGATCGGCGAGCACCGGGTGCATGGCAAATCAATCCGCGATGCGGCCGCCGTCGACCCATACACCGGTGCCGCTTACGAACATTGCGTCGTCACTGGCCAGGAACAGCACGACCTTGGCAACGTCGACCGGCTCGCCGACGCGTTTCGCAGCCGAGTTGGCGATGCAGAAATCCCGCAGTTCCTTGTCCTTGCGAAACACTTCGCGGCTTTGCGGCGTCATGATCGCGCCTGGCTGCACGTAGTTTGCCGTGATGCCGAAATCGCCGCAGTCCGCAGCGAGCGCGCGGGTCAGCGCCGCGAGGTCCTGCTGAGCGCGGGTCGCGATTTCGACAGCACCGGCGGCAAAGCAGCTGCGCAGAAATCCGATGTTGATGATGCGCCCGGCTGGGCTCTTCTTGAGCTCGGGCAGCGCGGCCCGACACAGCGCGGTCGTCAGTTCCGCGCGCGTTCGCACGAGCTGCGTGAACTGGTCGTCCACGGCCTCCAGCGGCGCATCGGGATGTAACGGAAACTCGTTGACCAGGATATCGACACGTCCGATGCGCTTGACGGCGTCATCGACGAGCCGAGCCATTGCGCCTGGATCGCGAAGATCGGCGACGTGACCCTGCACGCCTTTGACCGATGCGAACGTCTGCTCTACGCCACTGTTGGCCGAGTCGACGGCGAGTACTTCGGCGCCGTGCTTGACCAGCGTACGCGCGACGGCCTCGCCGATGCCGCCGCCGCCGCTTGTGACGAGCGCTTTGAGTCCGTACAGACGCAGTGGGTCAGCCATCCGGATTCCTCAGTGTCGTTGACGGGCAGGGACGCCTGTCACTCCGGTAGCTGATAGTCGGCGAATTGCCTCCGCAATTCAATCTTCTTGATCTTGCCCGTCGCCGTATGCGGCAACTCGTCGACGAACGCCACGTCGGTCGGAATCCACCACTTGGCGACTTTGCCCTCGAAGTACGCGAGCATCTCTTCCTTGCCGACGTCTGCACCTTCGGCCCGTACGACGACCAGCAATGGCCTTTCGGTCCATTTCGGGTGCGGTACTCCGATCACCCCGGCCTCCGCGACCGCAGGATGTCCCATCGCCGTGTTCTCGAGTTCTATCGAACTGATCCACTCTCCGCCGGACTTGATGACGTCCTTCGTGCGATCGGTGATTGCCATGTACCCGTTCGGATCTATCGTGGCGACATCGCCGGTGTCGAACCAGCCGTCGTCGGTATGCGAGCCGGCGCTACCCTCGAGCTTGTAGTAGTCGCTGCAAATCCAGGGACCGCGCACCTGGAGCGCACCGTATGCGACGCCATCCCAGGGCAGCTCGGTGCCTTCGTCGTCGACGATACGCAGTTCGCAGCCGTAGATGCCGCGCCCGGCCTTCGTGGCGAGGTCGATCTGCTCTTCGTCACTCAGCGATTCCAGGCCGGCCTTCTGCGTATTGCAGGTCCCCAGCGGGCTCATCTCGGTCATGCCCCAGCCCTGCCTGACTTCGACGTCATGCTTGTGGCGAAACTCTTCGATCATCGAACGTGGAACTGCCGCGCCGCCGATGACGGTTCGCTCGAGCTTCGACAAGGTCTTCCCTGCCTTGTCGCAATATTGCAGCAACGCCAGCCAGACAGTCGGCACGCCGAGCGCCAGCGTTACGTCTTCCGAATCGAGCAAGCCATACAGCGCTTCGCCATCGCCCATCTTCGGGCCCGGGAAAACGAGTTTGGAGCCGGCCATGAATGCCGAGTACGCGATGCCCCAGGCATTGACGTGAAAGAGCGGCACGACCGGCAGAACGTTGTCCTTACTCGACAGGTTGACGACGTCCGGAGCAACGGCCGCGTATGCGTGCAGGACCGTGGATCGGTGATCGTAAAGGACGCCCTTGGGGTCGCCGGTCGTTCCCGACGTGTAACAGAGCGCGGACGCCGTCTGCTCGTCGAATTCCGGCCACTCGAAGGCGTCGTCACCGTCCGAGAGCAACGTCTCGTAGCAGATGACGTTCTCGAGCTTGGTGTCGGGCATGTTGTCCGGGCTCGTCAATATGACGAAGCCTTCGACGTTCGCGATGTTGTCGCCGAGCGCCTCGAGCAGCGGCACGAACATCGGATCGGTGAAGATGTAACGATCCTCGGCGTGATTGATGATGAACACGAGTTGCTCGGCGAACAATCGCGGGTTGATCGTGTGACAGACGTAACCGCTGCCACTGACGCCGTAGTAGATCTCGAGGTGCCGATAGTCGTTCCAGGCGAGCGTGCCCACACGGTCGCCGTGTTTCAGGCCAAGCTTGCTCAGCGCGCTGGCAAGGCGCTTGGATCGCTGTACCGCGTCGGCGATCGTGTAGCTGTGGTGCGGGTTGTCCGACGTCACCGAGACGATCTCGCGAGTGCCGTGAAAACGGGCAGCGTGCTCCGCAATCGACGAGATCAGGAGCGGCGTATTCATCATCAGTCCGTGCATTTTCTTGTCCTCTTTGTTCACGGAGATTCTGCTGGCGAGGACTTTAATCTAACAGAACGGTGCGAATGCCGTCACTTGCCTGATGCGGGGTCGGGAAACGGGCCTGGTTGCCCCGCAGACTGGCGAGTATTCCATAATCCGGCTCACGCTTATTGCGTAAAAAAAGGAATTAGAATAAGGTCCTAAGCGGTTGTTTATTCTTGCGTCTTTTGGGGGTAGAAAATGATCCATCGAGTATTGGGGCGTAGCGCTTTGTGCTTCGCGTCTTTGGCCGTTGCCGCGCCCGTCATGGCGCAGGACCTGGACCCGGAGTTCGTCGACGAAATCGTCATCACGGCGAGCAAGCGCGCGACGACCTTGCAGGAAACACCTGTGGCCGTTTCGGTCGTCCAGGCGGAGGATCTGAACCAGGCACAGGTGCTTGACGTAAAGGACCTGCAGTTCATGGTGCCGTCGCTGCGCGTCACGCAGCTGCAGTCCACCGGCAATACGAATTTCCTGATTCGAGGCTTTGGTAACGGCGCCAACAACGCCGGCATCGAACCGTCGGTCGGTGTGTTCGTCGACGGCGTTTACCGTTCCCGCTCGGCATCGGCACTTGCCGACCTGCCGAATCTCGAGCGTATCGAGGTTCTGCGTGGGCCGCAGAGCACGTTGTTCGGCAAAAACGCGTCAGCCGGCGTCATAAGTGTCGTCACCGCCACGCCGGATCTCGAGGAGACCAACGGATCCGTCTCCCTGACAGCGGGTGACTACAGCCAGATCATCGTGAAAGGCGACGTCAACGGTCCGATTTCGGATACCGTTGGCTTCGGCCTCTCCGGCAGCTTCAACCAGCGTGACGGGTACTACGACAACCTGGCAGGCGGTGATGCCCTCGGCGAGCTGAATCGCTGGGGGGCGCGCGGCCAACTGTACTTCGTACCGTCCGACGACCTGGAAGTCCGGGTGATCGCCGACGTGGAGAATATTGACGAGGCTTGTTGCGGTGTAGCCAACCTCTTCAACGGTCCGACGGGCGGAATCATCCAGCTGATCGGTGGCAACCTGGTACCAAACGCACCGTTCGCCTACGAGGGCTATTACGATTTCACGCCGATCAACGAAGTCGAGAACAGCGGCGCGTCCATCCAGTTCGACTACGATTTCAATGACAGTGTCACCCTGACGTCCATCACCGCGTTTCGTCAGCTCGACCGCTTCGAGAACGGTGACGTCGACTTCACCAGCGCGCAGTTGATCGATCCTTCGCAGGGAAACCTGACCGATACCGAGATCGACACGTTCACCCAGGAGTTCCGCCTAAGCGGATCGACAGACACGATGACCTGGATGGTTGGCGCATACTACTTCGACGAAGAAATCAACCAGGCCACTGGGCTCCTCTACGGTCCGGCCTTCCGCTCCTATGCTGACGTGCTGGCGATCGTCGCATCGGGCGGTACGCCGGGCGTCGATCCTTCGCCGCTCGGCGGCCTGGAAGCAGCCCTGGCTTTGCCGGCCGGAACGTTCTATGGCGCGGGCCAGGGGCTGACCGAGATTTCGACGATGGACAACCAGGCGCTGTCACTGTTCGCACAGATCGACTTCGAGATCGGAGAACGGACGACGCTGACGCTCGGCGCCAACTACACCGAGGACGAAAAAGACGTCACGTTTGATTCTACCCAGACGGATGTGTTCTCGGCGCTGGACATGGTGGTCATCGGAGAGGCGCAGATCTTCGCCGCGCTCGAGGCTGCCGATCCGGGCAACCCTGCCAACGGGCCAACGGCGCAGGCGCTGAGCATGATCGGCTGTTCGCCCACGAGCCCGCCGCCCGCTTGCAATCCGCTGCTGGCGTTTCAGCCGTTCCAGTTCCTGCCGCCGAATATCGACTATCCCAATGCTGTCGAATCGGGCAAGTCAAAGGACGACGACGTGACATGGACGGCCAGGATTGCCTTCGACGTCACCGATGATGTCAACCTGTATTTCAGTGCGGGCACCGGATTCAAGGCGAGCTCCTGGAACCTCTCGCGCGACTCGCGACCGTTTGCATCAGACATTCCTGCCCTTGTAAGCGCAGGCCTGACCGTGCCCAACCTGTTCCCGGGTACACGCTTTGCGGAGCCTGAAGAGTCGACAGTGTATGAAATCGGCATGAAGGGCCGCTGGAACAATATCGCCGTCAACCTGGCGCTGTTCGACCAGGAAATCGAGAATTTCCAGTCGAACATCTTCACCGGCGTTGGTTTCAGTCTTGCCAATGCCGGCAAGCAATCGACGTCGGGTGCTGAGATTGACATCCGCTGGGCGCCGAGTGCTGCTTTCGAGGGCACGCTGGCGGCTACGATCATGGATCCAAAGTACGACTCATTCCCGGGCGCAGAGGGCATCGATGGTCCGACCGATCTCAGCGGAACGACGCCTCCGGGCATTCACGAGTTGAGCCTCACCGCCACCGGCCGCTACAACTTCATGGTTGGCAATGCTGCGGGCTTCGTTCGCGCCGAGTACATCTATGAGGACGAGATCCAGGTGATCGAGAATGTACCGGCGGACATTGCATCGCGCGAAGTCAGCACGCTGAACGCGAGCGTGGGATTCGCATGGGAAAACGGCTTCGAAGCAATGCTGTGGGGCCGCAACATCACCAATGACGAGTACCTTTTGAGTGCGTTCCCGTCAGTAGCGCAAGACGGCAGCTATTCGGGTTACCCGAATCAGCCGCGCACTTACGGCCTGACGCTGCGCAAGTACTTCGACTAAGGTCTGGTCTCGACAACGGCCGCACAGCCCTGCGGGCTGTGCGGCTTTTTTTTGTGCTATTAAAAGACCAGACGAAAGATATATCGGGGCTTGCCATGAATGACGAACAGCTTACGGTCGGACTCGCGCAAATTGCACCTGTCTGGCTCGACCGGGAGAAAACACTCGCCAGGGTCGGCAGCTGGATTGGCGACGCTGCCGACAAGGGTTGCGATCTCGTCGTTTTCGGCGAAGCACTCGTACCAGGTTACCCGTTCTGGGTCGAGCGAACGGATGGAGCGCGCTTCGAATCCAGTATCCAGAAATCGATGTTCGCGCACTACGTCAGCCAGGGCGTCGTCATCGAGAACGGCGACCTCGACAGCGTGTGCGCTATCGCCGCGGATCGTGGCATCGCCGTCTATTTAGGCGTCATGGAACGAGCCGCCAATCGCGGCGGGCACAGCCTCTATTGCTCGATGGTTTACGTCAATCCCGGCGGCGAGATCGGTTCGGTACATCGCAAACTCATGCCAACGCACGAAGAGCGGCTTGTCTGGGCCATCGGCGACGGCCACGGCCTGCGCACTCATGAGCTTGGTAAATTCACGGTCGGCGGCCTCAACTGCTGGGAGAACTGGCTGCCGCTCGCTCGTGCATCGCTGTACGCCCAGGGAGAGAACCTGCACGTCGCAATCTGGCCGGGCAGTGAGCGCAATACACGAGAAATCACTCGCTTCGTTGCTCGTGAGTCCCGTTCGTTCGTCGTTTCGGTGTCAGGGTTGATGCGAAAACTGGATATCCCCGAGGACTTGCCTCATGCTGACCTGTTGTTCGAAACTGCGGATGACGTCATGGCCGATGGCGGCTCCTGTGTGGCCGGCCCCGACGGCAGCTGGATCCTCGAACCCGTGACGGGTGAGGAAGCGTTGTCGGTGGTAGAACTCGATCACCGGCTGGTATTGCAGGAGCGTCACAGCCTCGACGTGGTCGGGCATTATGCGAGGCCCGACGTCACTCGACTCGTCGTCGATCGGCGACGGCAGAGCACCGCGGAATTCGAGGACTGAACATGCGAAATACAGGCTTTCTCATCCTGGCGCTCGCGCTGACTTGCCCGGCGAGCGCGGAGAACCCGGGCGACGGCTACTGGAGCGAGGAACAGGCCAGCGAAATCCTGGACGTCACACTGCGGCTGCGGCTCGATCCCGAACTTTCCCACCTGACGGCCGCGGAGCACGCGGCCCTGCCGGAGCTGCTCGCTGCCGGCCGCGTGATGAACGACCTTTACGAAAACCAGAAGCACGCCGATGCACTGGCTGCGCGCCGGGCGCTAGAGAGCCTGCATGCCGGGAATCCGGGCAGTCGCACGGCGAAACTGATCGATCTGTATTACCTGAGCAAAGGTCCCGTCGCTACGACACTGGACAATCGCCGCGTGCCGTTCCTGCCCGTGGGCGAGGAAACCGATGGCAAGAACGTCTACCCGGGCGATCTTTCGCGCGCGGAGATCGATGCATTCGTTGCTGCGCATACCGACGAGGCGAAAAGGCTTAAAGCGGATCGACATGTGGTCCGCCGGGTCACGGCCGACAACATCGCCTCGGATCTTGCCATGCTGGACACCTATCCCGGCATAGACGCGTTGCATCGGGGACTTCGTGCTTATCTCGAATCCAAGGAACCGGCTGAAGCTGGTCTCTATGCCGTGCCCTACGCACTGGCCTACGCGCCGCAACTTGCGGTTGCGCGGGAGCATCTCGAGAAAGCGGCCGAGATCCTGGCTGATGAATCGCCGGACTTCGCGGATTACCTGCGACTGCGCGCCCGGGATTTCCTGAGCGGTGACTACGAAGCGAGCGATGCCGCCTGGGTCAGTGGCACGTTCGGCAATCTCAATCTGCAAATAGGCAGCTATGAGACTTATGACGACAGTCTGCTCGGTGTCAAAGCATTTTTCAGCGCAAGCCTGCTGGCACGTGACCCCGAAAAAAGCGCGGCCCTGGCACGCGCCGTCGCGGGGCTTCAGGCGATCGAAGATGCATTGCCATACGACAGCGACCGGACCGTGCGCTCGAACATCCCGGTCGGCGCCTACAACATCATCGCCGATTTCGGCCAGGCGCGAGGCACCAATACGGCGACCATTCTGCCCAACGACGCGGACCACACCCGCAAGTACGGCCGGACGATACTGATTCGCTACAACATCATGGCCAATCCGGAATTGTTCGAGAATCGGAAAACGCGCTACGCGTCGGTTATTGCCGCCGACTTTCGCGATCACCTGACTATGGACGGCGGCTTTGACCGTACCTTGTGGCACGAAGTCGGCCACTACCTGGGCGTGGACAAGACAGCAGACGGCGTATCGCTCGACGAGGCACTTGCCGACTATGCCGACCTGCTGGAAGAAATGAAGTCGGACCTCGTCTCCCTGTTTGCCGCGCCGGCGCTGCTGGCAGCAGCTTATTACGACGACGATGGCCTGCGCGCGCACTATGCCGATGGCATTCGCCGCACGTTGCAGACCGTGAAGCCGCGGCCGACACAGCCCTACCAGAACATGCAGTTGATGCAGTTCAACTATTTCATGGAAAACGGCCTGATCGAGCCGCAGGCCGATACCGGCCTGCTGATGGTGAACTACGACCGCTACCACGAGACCGTCACAGGACTGTTGCGGAACGTGCTCGAGATCCAGCGTAGCGGCGATCGCGAGCTTGCCCGCGAGTTCGTAAATCGGTGGAACTACTGGGACGAACGCCTGCACGGCAAGGTCGCAGCGGACATGCGCGAGAGTATGAAATACCGACGGTCGATCGTGAAATACGCGGCGCTCGGCGACTAGGCAGCTATAGCGCTGCCCAGGCAAGGAAAACACCGAACGCACACGCGAACCCGGCACTGGTCCTGAGCCAGCCGTCGGTGAGTCCGAGCCACCACTCGACGAAAGCTTCCAGCCGCTCGGGCCCGAGCAGCAGGACCACTACGGCAGCCACAATTGCGATCCAGCCGATGACGTTCATCACCTGGGGCAAGCGGGTATCGCCGGCCACCATGAGAAGAATCGTACCGATCGCGAGTCGCAGCACGACTGCGAGCACCCAGGTTACCTGGGCCGAGAGCCTGCCGAACAGGTCGCGGAAAATACCGGGCCGAACGATCGCGACGGCCCCGAGAACGGCGATGAGTACGCCCAAGATCGCGATCACCAGCTTCACAGGCTGCCCTCCGTGAGACCCACCAAGGGGAATACTGCCATAAGCAGCTTGCGATCGCGGTCACACGACCGCGATGATTAGTCTTCGAAAAAATACATCCCCAGCGTTTCTGCGACGCAGGCCGGTTTGTTGGCATTCTCGACTTCGATGCGCACCTCGGACGTCAGCAGCAGCGCGCCGGCGCGGCGTTGCGCCTTTATGACGGTAGCTCTCGCGCGCACGCGATCGCCAACTTGCACAGGGGTATAGAAGCGAAGTTTGTTGACACCGAAGTTGATGGCTCGGGCGAGGTTGGGAACCTCGACGAAATTGGCGGTGAGCGACGGAATCAGCGCCAGCGTCAGGTAACCGTGTGCGATCGTCTTCCCATCGGGCATCTCGCTGGCGGCTCGTTCGGTGTCCACGTGAATCCACTGGTAATCGCCCGTTGCTTCGGCGAACTGGTCGATCCGATGCTGGTCAATGACGGTCCATTCGGACAAGCCGACCTCCTGCCCTTCCAGCGCTTTCGCATCCTCGACGGATTCAATGACGTGCATCGCGCTACAAAACCACAGATTCGCCAAGCCTCGCAAGTTTTTAGAGCCGTTCGTTTTATGCTAGACATGTCGTGTGGACGTCTACGCAATCGTGCTGGCCGCCGGCGAATCACAACGATTCGGCGCCAACAAGCTGTTGCACCCCTGGGGCAAACGGCCGTTGGTCGGAGTCGCGTTGGATACCGCAGTATCGGTATGCGGCGAACGCACCGTGCTCGTCGTCGGCAACGACTGCTCTGCGGTCCTCGAGGCGGCGGCGCCGCAAGCCGGGTTCGTTGTCAGCAATGAACGGTTCGCCCGGGGCATCGGGACGTCGATCGCTGTGGCCGTCCGCGCCGTCCGACACGTCGCGAATGCGATCCTTTTGACGCTTGCAGATCAGCCGCTTGTCGAAGCCGGGCATTTGCAGGCGCTGATCGATGCGTGGAGCGGTGACAACGATGAAATTATCGCCAGCGCCTACGCGGATACGATCGGGCCGCCAGTGCTGTTACCGCGTGCTACCTTCGACGATCTGTCTGTCCTCGATGGCGATCGCGGAGCCCGCGAGTTGCTGACCGACCCGCGGTTCCGGGTTCAGTCGCTGCCCTGCGAGGCCGCCGCCCTGGACATCGATACGCCTGCCGATGTGGAACAGCGTTCGCAGTTCACCCAGCCAGAATCGCCGTCGACGTAATACTCTTTCTTCCAGATCGGCAGACGGAGTTTCAGCTCGTCGATGATGTAGCGGCAGGCACGAAACGCCTCGTCACGATGCCTCGCGGCAACGCCTACCCAGACGGCGCAATCCCCTATCTCCAGCAGGCCGGCACGGTGAACAAAGTCTGCCTTGACGAACGGAAACGCCTGATTGGCCTCGGCAATGATCTTCTCACCCTCGGTGATCACGAGTGGCACATAGGCTTCGTATTCGAGGCGCAAGACCTGCCGGCCCTCGTTGTGATTGCGCACCCAGCCTTCGAACGCCGCGTAGCCGCCGGCCGTATCGTCAAACAGGGCTTCGCGAAGGGCCGCGGGGTCGATAGCCTGGTCAGTAACGGCAACCATCTCAACCGCCGGCAACCGGAGGAAACAGCAGGACGGTGTCGCCGTCGCTGACCGGCGATGACCAGTCCGCCATTTCGTCGTTGATGGCGACCTTGCATACGCCCGCAAGCTCCGACGAGCCGTGCCGGTCGCTGGTCGCCGCGAACACGTCTGCCGCCGTGGCAACGTCGAGCTCGAGTCGCTCCTCGGCAACACCGGCCTGCTCACGGAACAAGGCGAAGTAACGAACCGTAACCGTCTTCACGGACCGGTCTCCAGCACGCTGTCGGCGAGGTCCGTCGGCGTATTCACGTTGTCGAGAGAATGTGGATCCGGCTGTCTCAGCAGACGAGTGTCCGAGCGTATGAGCATCTTGCGCGGGCACTTGAGTCCCTCGTCGACGAAGCTTTTCAGCGTATTTGCGGACCCGCGCCGATACACGGCACACAGGGGTTCCGGCAGGCCATCGTGACTGCTTTCATACGCGGTAAAGGCACGGCTGGCATCGACGTTCTCCAGCAGGTACTTGATCGTTCCGGCATCGATGTTCGGCAGGTCGCAGGCGACCACGAGCCAGTCTGCTTCCGGATGCTCTTCGAGCGCCGAGAGCACTCCGGCCACGGGTCCCATGTCCTCGAAGCGGTCCACGATCTGCGGGAACTTCGCGCGCTCCGGCTCGCCGGCCTGGTCGGCGCGCACAGATACGAAGACTTTGGGCAACAAATCCTCGAGCATGTCCATGACATACGCGAGTTGACTGATGTCGCCGCGCCTGAGCAGCGCCTTGTCCTGCCCCATACGGCGGCTTTGCCCGCCCGCGAGAACGAGGCCATAAACGGGATTGCTCATTTTCTCTCGAAATCCTGCTTGCCGCCCGTCTTCGACACGAGCCGCGTCTCGCCAATGACGATGTCGTGCGACAGCGCTTTGCACATATCGTAGATGGTAAGTGCCGCCACCGACGCGCCGGTGAGCGCTTCCATCTCGACACCGGTTTTGTGGGTCACTTTGCAGGCGCAATCAATGACCGCATCACTGCCGTCGAGTTCGATGTCGATCTTGCAGTTCTCGAGACCCAGTGGGTGGCAGAACGGAATCAGCTCATGCGTCTTTTTTGCGGCCATAACGCCAGCGATGGTCGCGGTCGCAAACACCGGCCCTTTCTTCGTCCTGATGTCGCCGCCGTCGAGTTCCCGGACGACGTTTTCCGGCAGGTGCACGATTGTGCGCGCCCGTGCCTCGCGCTCGGTCTCGCGCTTGTGGCTGACATCGACCATAGTCGGTCTGCCATCCCGATCGATGTGACTCAGCTTGCCCACTTATCCGCCTATCCTGTACATCTCTACTTTGCTCAGCGCGTGATGTTCGGCCACTTTCGGCTGCCGAAGTTCACTGTAACGATCGGCACGCTGCAGCCAGATCCGCGACAGGATGTCCGCGAGTTCTTCATCATCAGCACCGTTTCGGAGCGGTTCACGCAGGTCCGTTCCGTGCGTCGCGAACAGGCAAGTATAGAGCATGCCATCGGCCGAAAGGCGCGCGCGCGTGCAGCTGCCGCAGAATGGCCGGGTCACCGAGGAGATAAAGCCGATCTCGCCCTGCCCGTCTTCGTATTCGTAGCGTTGCGCGACTTCACCCGGATAATTACGATCCACGGGGCGCAGCGGCCATTGCCGCTGGATCCGCTCCAGCAATTCCGCAGACGGCACCACCTGGTTCATTCGCCAGCCGTTACGATTGCCGACATCCATGTACTCGATCAACCGGACGATGTGGCCGCTGCCGCGGAAATGCGCGAGCAGATCGGGCACCGTCGCATCGTTGATCCCACGTTGCACGACGACGTTGATCTTGATCGGTGTCAATCCGGCCTGTTCTGACGCCACGATCGCGTCGAGTACCGTTTGCAAATCACCGCGGCCTCCGCTCATGCGCCAGAATATGTCCGGATCGAGGCTGTCGAGGCTGATCGTGACCCGGTGCAGGCCGGCCTCCGCGAGATCGCGGGCGACAGGCGCAAGGAGCATGCCGTTCGTAGTCAGCGCCAGGTCTTCGACGCCGGGCAGCTCTGCCAGCCGTGCGACCAGTTCGGTCGCGTTTTTGACAAGCAGTGGCTCCCCGCCCGTGAGCCGAAGCTTGGATACGCCAAGCCGGGTCGCAACACCGGCAATCTTGAGGATCTCGTCGTCGGTCAAGCGCTGCTCGCGGCGCAGGAACTCGAAGTCCGCGTGATACTCGGTCTCCGGCATGCAATAGGGACAGCGAAAATTGCAGCGATCCAGTAGCGAGATTCGCAGATCGTGCATCGGCCGGTCGAGCGCGTCTAACAGTTCTGATGTCATGTAGGCATTTTACACAGCGTTACACTTTTGCGGCCCCCGCTCTGATATGGTACCCGTCCCCCAGACAGGAGCACCGATGAACGTCACTTTCAGCGAACAGGAAATCGCGTTCAGGGACGAAGTCCGCGCGTTTTTCAAAGACAAATATCCTGCCGATATTCGCCACAAGCGGGACCACGGCATACCGCTCGCAAAAGAAGATTATGTCCGCTTTCAGAAGGCCCTATACCAGCAGGGCTGGGCCGGCATCAACTGGCCCGTGGAGTACGGAGGCACAGGCTGGACGCCTGTACAGAAGTACATTTTCATGATCGAGATGGCCAATGTGAACGCGCCGCCGATCATTGCGTTCGGTCTCAATATGGTCGGTCCGGTCATCTACACCTTCGGCAACGAGGAGCAGAAGCAGCGCTTCCTGCCTGACATACTCGAAAGCAACGTCTGGTGGTGCCAGGGATACTCCGAGCCGGGCTCGGGCTCGGACCTCGCGTCCCTCAAGACCAAAGCCGACTTTGCCGGCGATCACTACGTGGTCAATGGAACGAAAACGTGGACCACACTCGGGCAGCACGCGGACTGGATCTTTCTGCTCGCACGCACGAGCAGCGACGTGGCGCGCAAGCAGGAGGGCATCAGCTTCCTGCTCGCAGACATGCGGACCCCGGGCATCAGCGTAAAGCCTATCATCACCATTGAAGGCGACCATGAAGTCAACGAGATTCACTTCGAAAACGTCAAGGTGCCCGTCGAAAACCTGGTTGGTGAGGAAGGCAAAGGCTGGACCTATGGCAAAGTCCTGCTGCAGCACGAACGAACCAACATTGCTGCGGTTGGTGAATCGAAGTACCGACTGCGCAAGCTGAAGGAACAGGCTGCGCAATCGGTGCGCGGCGCCGAGCCGCTCGTCAACGATCGGAACTTCATGCGCAAGCTCGCAGCCGTGGAAGTCGAGCTAAAGGCGCTCGAGTACACCGAGCTTCGCACGCTTGCGGCCATCAAGTCCGGCAAGGCACCGGGACCCGAATCCTCGATCCTCAAGATCAAGGGCACGGAAATGCAGCAGTCTGTCGACAAGCTTTGCCTCGAGGCTGCAGGCTACTACGCGTTGCCTTACGTTCCTGGCCAGTTCGTGACGGACTATGACGGCGAGGTTGTCGGCCACGGTGCCGAAACAAAGACGTCGCTGAAGTATTTCAACTACCGTAAGGCGTCGATCTACGGTGGCTCGAACGAGATACAGAAAAACATCATCTCCAAGCACGTGCTTGGGCTATAGGTAAGAACGATGGATTTTTCACTTAACGAAGTACAGACGATGCTGGCCGACAGCATCGAGAAGTTCATTGCCAACGACTACGACTTCGACACGCGCCAGGCCTATGCCGGCAGCGAAACCGGCTACAGCGCGGAAGTCTGGCAGACCTTCGCCGAACTCGGCTGGACGGCCGTGCCGTTCACCGAGGACGACGGCGGCTTCGGTGGCGGCGCCGTGGATATCATGGTGATGATGCAGCTGTTCGGGCGCGGACTCGTGGTCGAGCCGTTCCTCGCGAACGTGGTGCTCGCTGGCGGTGTCCTCAAGCGTACGGCCAGTGACGCGCAGAAGGAACGCTTGCTGCAGCCGATTATGGGCGGCGAGCTGCAGGCCGCGCTGGCGTTCGTCGAGCCGCAATCGCGCTACGAGGTCGCCAACGTGTCGACTCGTGCCGAGCGCGACGGCAATGCATGGCTCATCAACGGCCACAAAGGCATGGTGCTGAACGGCGGCAATGCCGGTTTGATCATCGTGCCGGCGAGAACGTCCGGCAGCGGATCCGACGAGAGTGGCATTTCGCTATTCGCGATACCGGCTGACGCCGACGGTGTATCGGTCAATGCCTACCCGACGGTCGACGGCCACCAGGCAGCAGAGATCATTTTCGATGACGTTCGCGTCGAAGCAGACGACCTGCTCGGCAATGAGGGCGACGGGTTTGCAGCGCTGGACGCGGCCGTCGACGATGCGACGCTAGCCGTGTGCGCCGAGGCGGTCGGAATCATGCAAATCATGAAGGACAAGACCGTCGAATACTCCAAGAGCCGCGTTCAGTTCGGCGTGCCGATCGGCAGTTTCCAGGCGCTGCAGCATCGCATGGTCGATATGCTGACCGACTGCGAACAGTCACAGTCGCTGTTGATGTATGCGACGATGGTGGCCGACGCCGGCGGCGAAGAAGCGAAGCGCGCGCTCAGCCAGATCAAGTTCCAGATCGGCACTGCGGGCCAGAAAGTCGCCGAAGAAGCCGTGCAGCTGCACGGCGGCATGGGCGTCACCTGGGAGCTCGACATCGCGCATTACCTGAAGCGAATCACTGCGATCAACCAGATGTTCGGCAACGCCGACTGGCACCTGGACAAACTGGCCGCCTGACAGGGAAAACGCGGCAACCTCGATGATTCCGCAAAGCGTTGCCGCATTTTTCGCCGCCAACCAGGAGCTCCTTTGGCTCACTACCCTGGCACTGGACCTGGGTGGCGTGCTCATCCTGTACCGGCTGTTCGGCAAGGCCGGCCTGCAGGTTGCGATTGCGGTCGCAATTATCCTCGCCAACCTGCAGGGGCCGAAGCTCACGGTCATCTTCGGCATGCAAACGAGCCTCGGCGTCATTTTCTACTCGAGCATCTTCTTTGCGACGGATGTGTTGAGCGAGAACTATGGCAAGGCCGAAGCCAACAAGGCCGTGCGCATGGGCTTCGCGGTCAGCGTCATCGTGCTCGTGATGCTGAGTTTTGCATTGCTCTACCAGCCGAGCGATCGGCCCGCGTCAGCCGAGTTCTCGAACAACGTGCACAATGCGTTCGCGACAATCGTCGATTACACGCCACGTTTCATCTTCGGCTCGCTGCTCGCTTATTACGTCAGCCAGAGCTTCGACGTCTGGGCGTTTCACAAGATTCGGAAGATCACGGGCGAACGCTGGCTGTTTTTGCGCAACAACCTCTCTACGCTCAGTTCGCAGGCGATCGATACGACAATCTACTCGCTCGTTGCCTGGTGGGGCATTGTCGACCTCAAAACGGCGCTGGCGCTCGGCGCTGCCAAGTACGTGTTCAAGATTGCAATCGCGGCCATCGACACGGTGTTCATCTACTGGGCACGGCACAGCTTCCGACGCCGACAAGCCGCCGGGACCGCCGCCTGATAGACTGTCCTACATGCATCCCTCGGGCGTCATCACCGTAACGACCGATTTCGGGCATAAAGGCCCGTTTGCCGGTGTCATGAAAGGCGTCATCGCAGGCCGTTTTCCCGAGGCCAATATCATCGACCTCTCGCACGACATCCCGGCGCAGTGGCCGCCCGAGGCGGGCTTCTGGGTAGGCCGCGCGTACCGCTACTTTCCAAAGGGCACGGTGCATGTCGCGATCGTAGATCCAGGCGTCGGCACGGAACGGAAGATCCTGGTCGTCCTGGCCGACGGCCACTGCTTCATGGCGCCCGACAATGGCCTGCTCGGACGATTGCTGGAGGACATCGACGATGCGACGGCGTACCACCTCGACGACGACAAGCTAGACGGGCTTGGACTCGATACGCCCAGCGCGACGTTTCACGGCAGAGACATTTTCGCGCCCGTTGCCGCAGAGCTTGCCGCCGGCCGCGTTTCCGTCGACGAAATTGCTGTGCCGACGCAGGAGTGGGCGCCGTCCTGGCTGGACCGGCCGGAAGTCACGAAGGGCAAGATCAGCGGCGCGATCGTAACGATCGACACGTTCGGAAACCTCATCAGTGACATCGACGGCGAACTCATACAGGGATTCAAGTCACCCGTCGTACACATTGCCGGCCACCACATCGGCATGCTGCAGACTTACGGCCGCGCGGAACCCGGCAGTTACCTCGCGCTGGTGAACTCGTTCGGCGTCATCGAAGTTGCGAGGGCCGAGGGCAATGCCGCGGAGGGGCTCGGTTCCGCTCGCGGCGCACCGATTGCGATTACGGATGGGGTTCCCGCCTAGATGGATCGCGGTCTTACGACCGCTCCTGCAACGTGCTGTCAAGGTGTAGGAGCGCGTTGAGCGCAGCGAAACCGCGATCAATGTTATGGGCTACGACTTACACATTACGCGCGCCGAATTCTGGGCCCAGAACGCAGGCAAAGAAATCTCCGCTGAGGAGTGGCTGCGCCTGGTCGAAGACGACCCTGAGCTGATCATCGATACGGATAACGGACCGCATTTCGCCGTCTCGAACGAGCCGTCGCAGAACGATGCAGGCTGGCCGCGCTGGTTTGACTGGTTCGAGGGCAATGTCTACACGAAAAACCCCGATCGCCAGACGCTCGGAAAACTGCTGCAGATCGCGAATGCGCTGGATGCGACGGTTCAGGGCGACGATGGCGAGACGTATACCAGCGTCGATGACCTGCACGAGCCGGGCGACGTTGGCGACACTGTGCCGGCGCGGCGCAGCTGGGTACGGGAAAACCTGGAGTATGTCGTGGTTGCGATCGCGGTGCTGGCGTGGATTCTCTTCGATTTGTTTTGGTGATAATCGAAAGCAACTTGTAGGAGCGCGTTGAGCGCAGCGAAACCGCGATCGCGGTCTCACGACCGCTCCTACAACGTGCTATTCGACTGTGCGAGCGGATGAGCACGGCACGAGGTGGCGAGCGGGGTGTCTCTGATCGAGCGTATCGCCGCCGGAAAAGGAATCGGGCCGGGACGGCCCTCCCACAGGTCGGCTCTTCCACAATGAACTAGTCGTTGCCCCGCATTGCCTGCTTTTCGATTTTGGCCCACGAGTCGCGCAGCGTCACAATACGGTTGAAGACTCGCTGGTCCTTCGTATCGTCCTTGCTGTCCGGGCAGAAATAACCCAGGCGTTCGAACTGCACGGCCTTGCCCGCCGGAAGTTCCTCGAGCGAGGGCTCCAGCATTGCCGAGACGCTCTGCAGCGAATCTTCGTTGAGCACACTGTGGTAGTCGTCGGCAGTATTGGGATCCGGTACCGTGAACAGGCGATCGTAAAGGCGGACTTCAGCCGGCAGGGCGTGCAGGCAGGACACCCAGTGAATCGTGCCCTTGACCTTGCGATCGCTCGTACCCGTGCCGCTGCGGGTCTCGGGGTCATAGCTACAGCGCAACTCGACGACGTCTCCGTTGTCGTCCTTGATGACCTCGTCGCAGCGAATGATGTAACCGAAGCGCAGCCGAACTTCTCCGCCTGGTTTGAGGCGAAAGAACTTGCGCGGAGCGTCCTCCATGAAGTCGTCCTGTTCGATCCACAGCTCGCGCGCGAATGGCAGCTCGCGCGTACCCAGCTCGGGCCGATTGGGGTGATTCATGGCTTCCATCAGCTCGACCTGGTCGCCCGGGTAATTCGTCAGCACAACCTTGAGCGGTTTCAGGACGCCCATGCGCCGGGGCGCCTCGTCGCCGAGTGCTTCGCGAACGCTGTTCTCGAGCATGCTCATTTCGATTAGCTTGTCTTTCTTTGTAACGCCGGCTCGCTTGACGAAATCCCGCAGTGCCGCTGCCGGATAACCGCGCCTGCGCATACCCGCGATGGTGGGCACCCGTGGGTCGTCCCAGCCCGTGACGATGCCCTCTTCGATCAGGGCATTGAGCTTGCGTTTGCTCGTTATCGTGTAGGCG
>JAAUYH010051271.1_pt1 | contig 22430 bp, 24 predicted proteins | sample 7278061 | NCBI WGS metagenome assembly JAAUYH01 (sample SAMN14350203, study PRJNA611818) | marine sediment metagenome | isolation source: surface marine sediment (0.6m) | place: French Polynesia: Moorea | collected 2018-08 | reverse complement strand
GGCAAAGCTGGCCAGCGCCATCCTGTCGCCGTCGTTCCAGATCGCCTTCAACAAGGTGAAGGGGTCTGTCCCGGCGCGGACCGATGTCGATGGCAGTGACCTGGATGCTTGTGGCCAGCAGGGCATGAAGGACCTTGCCGCTGCTGCGTCTTCGGGCAACCTCTTCGGCTCGATGGCCCATGGTCACGCGGCGCCTGCGAGCGTGAAGAACGCCGTCTATGACGTTGTGACCGCGCACTTCAACGGCGAATACGACAGCGCCACGGCCGTGCAAGAGCTGGTCGACGCGGTCTCGATCGCTCAATAAGCCAATGACGGGGGACGGGGCGCGCCGCTTGGCTGCGCCATCGCCCCGCCCCCCGTCCCGTTTCTCTGCGCCCATGTCCACCGCCCCTGATCTTCGCACGCGTCTGCAGGTTTGGCTGCCGAAGCTTGTGCTGTCGCCGTCATTGGCGATGGTGCTGGTCTTCGTCTATGGCTTCATCCTGTTCACCGTGTATCTGTCGTTCACCGACAGCCGCATCCTGCCGAGTTTCGGCTGGGTCGGCTGGGAGAACTATTCGAAACTTTTCCGGTTGAGCCATTGGGAGATCGCGATCACCAACATGGCGATCTTCGCTCTGCTTTACATGGTGATCTGCACGGGCATCGGGTTGATGCTGGCGATTTTCCTGGATCAGAAAATCCGGGGTGAGGGCGCCTTGCGTCCAATCTATCTGTACCCGATGGCGCTGTCGTTCATCGTCACCGGCACGGCTTGGAAATGGATGCTGGACCCGGGGATCGGGCTGGAAAACACAATGCACGCCCTTGGCTGGGCAAGCTTCCAGTTCGACTGGATCAAGAACCGGGATTACGCGCTTTACACCGTGGTCCTGGCGGCGGTCTGGCAAACGAGCGGGTTCGTGATGGCGATGTTTCTGGCCGGGCTCAGAGGCATCGATAACGAGATCCTGAAGGCGGCGCAGATCGACGGTGCGTCGAATTGGAACCTTTATCGCCGGATCATCATTCCGCAGCTTCGGCCCGCGTTCCTCTCGGCCTTCGTCATCCTCGCCCATCTGGCAATCAAGACCTATGACCTGGTCATCGCGTTGACGGGCGGCGGACCGGGGCGCGCGACCGAGCTGCCCGCGACATTCATGTATTCCTACACCTTCACGCGAAACCAGATGGGGATCGGTGCGGCCTCGGCCACGATCATGCTGATGACGATTGCGGCGATCATGATCCCTTATCTTTATGCTGAACTCAGGGAGAAGCGGTGATGGCGGTCGCGACGCAGGATACCGCCATTCGCACGGGCCGCGTGACGCGGGTGCTGATCTATCTGGTGCTGCTGCTCTTTGCCCTGTTCTATCTGTTGCCGCTCTTCGTGATGCTGGTGAATTCCGTGAAGCCCTTGGCCGAGATCACGGGCGGCAACATGATGGCGCTGCCGCAGGTCTGGACGTTCGAGCCCTGGCGCGCGGCCTGGTCGGAAGCGCAGGTGGGCGTGCAGGCCACCGGCCTCAGGCCCTACTTCTGGAACTCGATCAAGATGGTGGTGCCGGCGGTGGCGATCTCGACCGTTCTTGGCGCGCTGAATGGCTATGTGCTGACCAAGTGGCGGTTCCGGGGCGACACCATCCTGTTCGGGCTGATGCTGTTCGCCTGCTTCATTCCGTTCCAGATCGTGCTGATCCCGATGGCGCGGATGTTGGGCCTTTTCGGCCTTGCCGGTACCACCTGGGGGCTGGTGCTGGTGCATGTGGTTTACGGGATCGGGTTCACGACGCTGTACTTCCGGAATTACTACGCGGCCTTCCCGACCGAACTGGTGCGGGCGGCGCAGATCGACGGGGCGGGGTTCTTCCAGATTTTCTGGCGGATCCTGCTGCCGTCCTCGGGGCCGATCATCGTGGTCAGCGTCATCTGGCAGTTTACGAACATCTGGAATGACTTCCTCTTTGGTGCGTCCTTCGCCGACTTTTCAAGCCAGCCGATGACGGTGGCCTTGAATAACCTCGTCCAGTCTTCGACGGGCGTGAAGGAATACAACGTGCATTTCGCGGGCGCGATCCTGGCCGCGCTTCCCACACTTCTCGTCTATATCGTCGCGGGCCGCTACTTCGTGCGCGGCCTGATGGCTGGCAGCGTAAAGGGCTGATCCACATGGGTTTTCTTGATATCGACAATGCCACCAAGTCATTTGGGCCGGTCGAGGTGCTGCATAATGTGGACATCTCGGTCGAGGAGGGGGAGTTCCTGGTCCTTGTCGGTCCCTCGGGCTGCGGAAAGTCCACGCTTCTGAACATGATCGCTGGGCTGGAAGAGATCACCAGCGGCGAGATCCGGATCAAGGGCAACCTGATGAACGGGGTGCATCCGTCGAACCGCAACATCGCGATGGTCTTCCAGTCCTATGCGCTTTACCCGAATATGACGGTCGCGCAGAACATCACCTTTGGCCTTGAGATGCACGGCGTGCCGAAGCCCGAGCGCGAGAAGGCGATGGCCGAGGTCGCCGAACTTTTGCAGATCGAGCAACTTCTGGATCGGAAGCCGGGGCAACTGTCGGGCGGGCAGCGTCAGCGGGTGGCCATGGGGCGCGCGTTGGTGCGGAAGCCGGATGTCTTTCTGTTCGACGAGCCCCTGTCGAACCTCGACGCAAAGTTGCGTGTGGATATGCGGACCGAGATCAAGAAGCTGCACCACAACCTTGGCACGACGATCGTCTATGTCACGCATGACCAGATCGAGGCGCTGACGCTGTCGAGCCGGATCGCGGTTATGAACGGCGGTTACGTGCAGCAATTGGGGACGCCGAAGGAGGTGTATGACACGCCCGCCAACCTCTTTGTCGCGACGTTCATGGGCTCGCCGTCGATGAACCTGGTGCCGGTCAAGCTTGTGGCCGAGGGCGATGGGTTGGTGGCAGAGACGGCGCGCGACACCGGGGAACCCATACGACTGGCGGTTTGCGAGCCAAGCGCGGGGTTGAAGGCGTACGCCGCGCAAAGTGTCACGATGGGCATCCGGCCCGAGGCGCTGACGGATGTGGAAGGGGCCGACCATCGCTCGACCCATGTCGAACAATTCACCAGTTCGGTCAGCGTGACCGAACCGGCGGGATCGGACACCTTTGTGACGACGGCGATCGGCGGGGTCGATTGCATCGCCCGGATGCGGGCCGACACCGAGGCGCAACCCGGTCACGACAGCGCGTTTGCGATCAACATGGAAAAGGCCGTTTTCTTCGATCCCAAGACGGAAGACCGCATCGTGTAAAGGAGCTGCGCCATGGCCCGAGCATATGATTTCGTCATCGTGGGTGGCGGCTCGGCTGGGTGTGTGCTGGCGGCGCGGTTGTCCGAAGACCCGGAGGTTCGGGTCTGCCTGATCGAGGCGGGCGGGCGTGACAGGCATCCCTTCTATCACGTGCCCGCTGGTTTTGCGAAGATGACCAAGGGTTTGGGATCGTGGGGGTTTTCCACGATGCCACAGCGGCATATGGGCGGACGTCAGCTGGTCTATACGCAAGCCAAGGTGATCGGCGGCGGTTCGACCGTGAATGCGATGGTCTATACGCGCGGCAATGCGCTGGACTACGACGAATGGCGTCAGTTGGGCTGCGAGGGATGGGCCTATGAGGACGTGCTGCACTATTTCCGGAAGTCCGAGCGGAACGATACCCACGACAATCGCTACCACGGGCAGGGCGGTGTGCTGGGTGTGTCGAAGCCACGGGCGACCTTGCCGATCTGCGACGCGTTTTTTGAGGGTGCGCAAAGCGTTGGAATTCCGCGGAACCCGGACCTGACCGGCGAAAGTCAGGAGGGCGTGGGCTTTTATCAGGTGACGCAGTGGAACGGGCGGCGGTCTTCGGCCGCCGTGGCATTTCTGAAGCCCGCCATGGGGCGCCCCAATCTGGACGTGCGGTTCAATGCGCAGGTCCTGCGGCTTCACCTTGAAAACGGCCGGGCGGTTGGCGTCGTGGTGGCCGAAAACGGTGGTGAGACCGTGATCCGCGCCGAGGGCGAGGTGATCGTCTCGGCCGGTTCGATCGGCACGCCGAAGGTCCTGATGCTGTCGGGGATCGGTCCGGCCGATCATCTGGCGGAGCATGGCATCGCCGTTGTGCTGGACCAGCCGGAGGTGGGTGCAAACCTGCAGGATCATCTTGACCTGAGCGTGATCGCGGAATGCACCGGCGATCACACCTATGACAAGTATGCCAGTCCCTTTTGGGCCGCGCTTGCGGGTATGCGCTATCTGGCGACACGGCACGGGCCTGTGGCCTCGAGCCTCTTTGAAACCGGGGGCTTCTGGTATGTCGAAGAGGGGGCGCGGTCGCCCGATATCCAGTTTCACATGGGGCTGGGCTCGGGCATCGAGGCGGGGATTGCCAAGATCAAAAGCGGCGTGACGCTGAACTCGGCCTATATGCGGCCCCGGTCGCGCGGGACCGTGCGTTTGGCGTCGTCCGACCCGCGCGACGCGCCCCTGATCGATCCGAACTACTGGTCCGATCCCCATGACCGCACGATGGCGATCCGCGGGTTGAAGCTGGCACAGGAAATACTGGCGTCCGAGGCAATGAGCGGCTTTGTACGCCGCGAGATCCTGCCGGGGCCGGATGTGAAGACCGAGCAGGATTACATCGACTACGCCAATGCCAATGCCAAGACCGACCACCATCCGGCGGGCACCTGCCGGATGGGCGCCGATCCGGAAGCGGTTGTGACCCCGCGCCTGGCGTTCAATGGGATCGAGGGGCTTCGCATCGTCGATGCGTCGATCATGCCGCGCGTGATTTCATCCAACACCAATGCGGCGACCATCATGATTGCCGAGAAGGCCGCCGACATGATCCGCGAAGATCATGCGGCGTGAACAAGGAGGGGGACATGGGGCCGATTACCCGCGCCGTTGAACACATCACCTATGAGGCCGCCCAAGGCTTGATCGAAAGCGCCATTGCCGAGGCGCGGGCCAACGGATGGGCGATTGCTGTCGTCGTTCTGGACCCCGGTGGGGCCGTGCTGGCTGCCGCCAGGATGGATGGTGTTGCGCCTGCGATCCTCGATATCGCGACCGACAAGGCCTATACCGCGACGCTCGGGAAATCGACTGACGCCTTTTATGAACGGATGTCCTCGGCGCCGGATCTGACGCTTGGGCTACAAAACCGGCCCCGGCTTTGTGCCTGGGAGGGCGGTTTGCCGATCCTCGTCTCGGGCACATTGGTCGGAGCCATCGGCGTCTCCGGAGCGGCAGGGCCGGAAGATGTGCAATGTGCGAGGGCCGCTTTGGATGCGCTTGAATTGTCCGTGAATTGATACTCGACGCTTCGAGGGGGCTCGTGTACCGTCTTTGGCATCGAGATTGCCTTTTGCGTTGCCCCACCCTGCAATCCTGCTGATCCGATCGGGAAATTCATCGGCCTGACGTCAGCAGCAATCGGTTTTGCAGAGAGTTCGTCAGTCGCACCACGTCCCGTATTCCATAGGGGTGGCAGCGGCGAACACGGTATAAGTATGCAGGATAAGCTCTTGCAAAAGCGCTGTTTTTATACACTAGATGAATAGGTGGTCTTGGATCGTGCCGTTCGTACTGCCGGGTTAGCTATGTCGCCGGAACTGACATCAGAGTTTTTTCGCGACTTGTCGTGTGGTTTGCTGGATGGAGATCTTAGCCCTCTTTTGCGCGCGATAAGAGCCCCGTTGGTCATGTATGCGCGCGATGCTGTGATCGCCCTGGAGCGAGAAGAGAGCATCAGGTTGTTTCTGCGGAACTACCGGCGTGCGTTGTTGGCTCATGGGGTCAAGTCCGCTGTGGTGCAGATCTCGGAGGCGAAAAGGGACCGGTTCGGGATGGAGAACTACCTGGTCGCGCCCACCTGTCTGGATGCCGACGGCAGCCCCATTGGCGAGGAACAGCTTCGCTACTTCGTTCGGCGGATCGAGGGCGCGCCGAGGATCGAAATGGTCGAGCAGGTGACTGAGTTCGTGTCTATTGATTGCGGGGATCGCCATCCTCGGTCGGACCGCTGACGGGGTAGGCGTCGAGCCCTTCGAAGAAGTCGCTGGGTCGCATGCCGAACACGCGACAGAAGACCCAGAGTTCCGAGGCCGTGATGCGATGTTCTCCGGCTTCGAATTGCTGGATCTTCGCCAGCGGGAAACCGGATTGTTCGGCAGTATCTTCTTGGCTCAGACCCTTGGCTTCGCGAAACTCTCGTAGGCGGCGCCCAATGTGGAGGTCTGTGTCCTTTGGCATTTGCGGCATATGCACGGCGTCTTTGATCTCTACTCTGGTTTCACTCGACTGGTCGCAACAGGACCCCTTCCAGTTGCATATGCCAGATTGCGGGTCGGCAATAAATTCACCGTTTATCAGTCGTTTCTGTAATTTCTATTGCTCAATCGTGGATGATAAATCATACATGCTAAGGTAGAGTTGAGGGGTCTCCTTGGGCCGAAATTCAAATAAGACGGCGATCACTTTTGATATGCTGCGGGCGTTTGACAGCCTTGCGCGAACCCTCAATCTGTCCGAGACCGCGGACCTTCTGGGTGTGACCCGGCAGACGGTGCGTCGGCATATTTCGAGCCTGGAAGAGGTCAAGGGCGGCGCGCTTTTCGGTCTGAACAAGCACTCATACTCGCTGACCCAGCTTGGTGTTCATTCCCTCTCGGGTGCGCGGTCCATGCTCCGGCAAGCGGATTCCTGGTCGCAGGGCGCGGTGACGAGTTCAAACGGCTCCCAGCACCTGGAATACACGCAGTTCACCGACAGCGACGGGCGCAAATTCATTTCGCAACAGCAGCCGGTCAGTTCGGTGGCCAGAACCGGGACGCCGGTGGTGCAGCGCACGCTGGCTGCCTGGGCGGCGGCGCTGACGCGGATCGAGGCCCCGGAGATGGCCGAGGTTCGGCCGTATCTGGTGCTGTACCGCAGAAGTGCCGGAGGATGGGTTTGCGTCGAGGTTGGCGAGCAATCGACCTATGCGAAGTGGTTCGGCTGGACATGGTCGAAAAGCGCCGTCGGCAGGCTGTCGGAAGACGACCACGCTGGCGACGACTTCAACCGGTTCATCGCCGAGGCTTACGAACGCATTCACGGCGAAGGTGGGGTCCGGCTGGATCATCTTTTCGCGCACTTGCCGCGAGAGGTCAGCGACCAGCCGGTTCCGGTGACGTTTCAAAGGCTTCTGATGGGTTGCGTCTTTCCCGATGGCACACCGGCCCTGGCGCTTCTGGGGGCGATTTCCCGAAACGTGGTGATCGATGGGTTGACGGAGGAGGATGTCAGGTCGGTGTCAGACGAGCTGATTGCGGAGTTCCAGTGCTAGTGTGAGGCCCGCTCTTTTTAACACAAGCAATGGCTGCAGCGGGCTGATAGATTCATCCCATAATTGTGGCCAACAAAGGAGCAAGACGATGACGGCACTCAATTTGTTCACCATGATTTCAAACGTATCAAATATTCTCAGAGAGCTTGAGTCCGAAGGCCTGCGGCTGGAAATCGGGGGCGATTTTGCCTCTTACCGCCGTCTTCGGAACAAACAGACAGACCGGAACGCAATTTTCCCGATGTTCGACGTGTCCAGTTCCTATGTCGATGCATCGAATGCCTTTTGGGTATGCGGTTTCGACGAAAATCAGGAACTGGTCCACACCCAGGCCATGCGGCTTCTGGAATTGAAGGATGTCCCGTTGTCACAGCATCTTCGCGAGCATCGACACAAGTACATCACGCCTGGGACGACACCTGATCCGGATCGGACGTTCTATTCGGACATCCCCGTTTTGGACAGGATTTCGGGCCGGGTCTGTTATCACGGCGAGTTTTGGATCAAGGGCGGCAAGGGCGGTCACCGCAGTCAGGGGTTTTCGGCCCTTCTGTCACGCGTGGTGTTCGAGCTGTCGCTGAAGCTCTGGTCGCCTGACTACACGTTCGGCTTCGTCGCCATGCCGCTTGCGATGAAGGGCATGCCGGTCCGTTACGGGTATTCGCATTGCGAATACGGCGTCTGGTACGGGCCCGAGCAAGAGGTGACGTCAGAAGAAACGATTGTCTGGATGAGCAATCAGGACATGCAGCAGTTTCTGGAAACCAAGCCCAGATCCCTGTCGGACGAGCGGTCGCTGCCAGCGCGCGGCGATCTTTCGATGTCGATGGTGGCCTGAGGCAGAAGAAAGACCGGGGCGCGCGTCCGCGTGGCCCGGTCATGATATTGACTAGGAGAGGTGCCTTTTGGCGAATACCTCGCTCAGTGTAGAGAAATCAGTCGGTGATCTTGGCGCGGTGTCCGGGATCATCTTGGCAAGTATTGCCTTTGTCATGGAATTGACGCTGCTTCCGTTGATCCTGGCCGAGCTTCAGCGGGACCTTTCGCTGAGCCTTGGTCAGTTGTCTTGGGTGTTCAACACCTATGCCGCTGCTGTCGCGCTGACGGTTCTGACAACCGGACTGATCGGCGATGTGGTCGCCAAGCGCCTGCTATTTGGAGCGGGGGTCCTGCTGTTCGTCATAGGCTCGGTGGTATCGGCGGCATCGATGGACCTTGAGACGCTGATCATCGGCCGTCTGATGCAAGGCATCGGTGGTGGCCTGTTTTCGCCCTTGGTGCCGATCCTTTTGACCCAGACGTTTCCGAATGCCTCTGGTCGGATCCTGATGATTTGGGGCGGTCTGGCCGGCGTCGTCGCCACCCTGTCGCCGACGTTTGGCGATGTGCTTCTGACGACCTTCGGATGGCGGGCCATCTTCTTTACGTTCGGTCTGGTCGCATTGCTGGCGCTGGTTTTGTTCGCCCGTGGGCGGATCGCGGCAGGGCAAAGGCGAAGAGCTGGGCTACCCGATTACCGGGCATTCCTGTCGCTGCGAGGCGTGTGGCTGCTGTTGGTCTTCATATTTCTGACCTACGGCTGTTTCACCTATTTCCTGTTCTATTTCCCGATCCATCTGGAGCAAAAGGGCTTCTCGACCCATTCTATCGCCTGGGTGCTGACGGCGGTCTGGGCGTCGTTCACCGCCTTCAGTTTCATTCTGCGCGATAGGCTGGAGGGCAAAGGCGTTTGGTTCATCATGATGCTCTCGCCGACATTACTGGCGGGCGGCTTCCTGATGGGACTGCTCTTCATTGAAATGACGACTGCCCTTTGCCTTGGCGCGATCATGGTCGGGGCAGGGCTGGCGTGCTGCAATTCGCCATCGACGCATCTTGTGCTGAAACTGACCCCACCCGACCTGCATGCCTTTGTCTCGAGTCTGGACATCACATTCGCCAGGTGCGGCGGTGTGGTTTCCGTCGCGCTTTTGTCGGGCGTGGGCGCCAACTACGTGGCAGCCTTTGCCGTCGCGATCGCGCTTCTTGCGATTGTTGTCTGCCGTCTGAGCTATGCATTTGCCAAGGACAGCGCCGAGCTGAGTTGAGGCGTCAGGTGTTGGCGGCCGCGGGCAGATCGACGCTGTCGCTTTGGCGCGCCTCCGGCAGCCATACGGAAAAGGCCGCGCCGCCACCGGCCCGGTTCCGCACCTCGATCAACCCGCCCGCACGTTGGACAAGGGTCTGGCTGATCGACAGGCCCAGCCCGGTGCCTTCGGCGCGTTTGGTGGTAAAGAACGGGTCGAAGACCGACGCCAGCTTGTCGGGAGCGATGCCCGGCCCATTGTCCGCCACGGTCAGGCAGGCACCGCCCACGCCATCCCGGGTCTCGGGGCGCAGGGACAACTCCAGCACGCCCGATTGCTGCATGGCCTGCGCGGCGTTGACGATCAGATTGACCACGACCTGCTGCAATTCACCCGGGTCGGCCTGCACCAGCGGGGCGGGCTGAAGATCGGTGACGACCTTGATTTCGCCTTTGGTCAGGATGTGTTCGACAAGGATCAGGCAATCGCTGATCACGGTATCCAACGGCACCGCCGTGTCGTAGCCCGAGAAATCGCCGGGGCGTGCGAATTGCAGAAGCTTGCCGACAATCGCCTGGATGCGCACGATCTGGCGGTCGACCAGATTGAGTTCGGTCTTCACCTGTTCGGCGTCCGCGCCAAGCGTTTCGCGGAGGACGTCCATGTTGCCCTGGATCACGGCGACGGGGTTATTGATCTCGTGCGCGACGCCTGCGGTGATCTCGCCGATCGAGGCCAGCTTCTCGCTCATCACCAGTTGACGATAGGTGGCCTCCAGCTTCTCGTTCGCCTCGCGCAGTTCCGCGGTGCGCTTGTCAACGCGTTCGTTCAACTCGTCGGCATAGGCACGAAGCCGCGCGTCGCGGTCCTGTATCTGGTCCAGAAGGTCGTCGAGGTGCGTGGCGACCTGTCCGATTTCATCCGCGCGCCCGACATCTCCGTGGCGCGCCGAGAGATCGCCTTCGCCGACGCGCCGCATGGTGAGTGTCATGCGCTCGAGTGGCGAGAACACGCCGCGCGCGAGCCAGAGGAACACCGGCACGGAAAGCGCGAGCACGCCGGTCAGCGCCGCAAAGCCCCACCAGATGGCCTCGCGCTTGGCGGTGGCGAAGGGGGCTTCCAGAAAGCCCACGTAAAGCATGCCCACACGCTTGCCGAAGCTGTCGGTCAGCGGCAGGTAGCCCGAGATGTACCAGTCGTTGACCACGAAAGCGCGGTCGAGCCAGGTCTGACCTTCGCCCAGCACCGCCTGGCGCACGACGGCGGACACCCGTGTGCCCAGGGCGCGCACGTCCTCGAAAAGGCGCACGTTGGTCGAGACACGGACGTCTTCCAGAAAGAGCGTCGCGGTACCCTGCGCCTCGCCGCCTGTGACGGCGTTGAGGTAGACGAGCGCGTTGATCGTGTCGATGAAGTCGAGGTTCCGGTTCAAAAGGATGCCGCCCACCAGCACGCCTTCGTGGCCCCCGACGGTCACCGGGCTTGCCGAATGCACGACCATGCCCCGGTCCTCGACCGTGCGGTCGGTTGGCACGGCAGCTTCGGTTTCGATCAGGTCGAAGCGGGCTTCTTCGGCGAGCGCCGGTGACAGCCCCTCAAGGTCGTCCGCCGAGAAAATGTCGATCTCGGTCGCTGCCCGCCCATCGAGCCCGGCGCGTATGACAGGCCAGTCCGCGGCCTGCCGGGCGGCCACATCACCCGTGTTTGGCAGGTAGAACATGAAATCCAGCCCAAGCTCGGCGCGCTTTTCCGCAAAGAACGGGTCTTGTGCGTCGGGCCCTGCCCGAAGCACAGCGGCGAAGGCGGTGGATTCCGCCACCCCTTTCAACTCGTCGCCCGTGCCGGCCATGATCCGGGCAAGGTATTGCTCGGCGATGCGCAGATCGCTTTCCACCTTGGCGATCAGCAGCTTGTCATAATCCGCCGTCCAGCGGGTCATGACCAAAAGCAGCACGAGCGGCAGCAGAAGCACCAGAGGCGCGAGTGCCAGAAACAACAGTCTGAGACGCACAGATCGCATGGGCACCAGCCTATCGGGCTTTCCGCCACTCCGCCAAGCCCCGGTTGCAGCGGACAGAATGTCCCGTTTCGGAGGCCCTGCATAAACGCGTATGGACAGGCTGACCGACGCTGCCGAGCGAAACACTTTGAACTGGCACTCGAGCGCAAAGATTGTCAGATATCAACGCATAAGACGGGAGGGTTCATCCGCTTGATCGACCTATGGGAGGGTCTCAGACAGGCATTCTGGCTTGTGGCGACTGCCGATCCCGAATTGGCGGAGATCGCCTTGCGTTCGCTGCGCATCACGCTGTCGGCGCTGGTGCTTGCCTGCCTGATCGCGCTGCCGCTGGCGGCGTTGCTGGCGGTGAAACGGTTTCGTCTTCGCCGCACGGTCATTGCCATCCTGAACGCCCTGATGGGGCTGCCGCCGGTGGTCGTCGGATTGGTCGTCTATGTCATCCTGTCGCGGTCCGGCCCGCTAGGTGCCCTGGGACTTCTTTTCACACCGACGGCGATGATCATCGCGCAGATGATCGTCATCGTGCCCTTGATTGCCAGCATTGCGCACCAGTCGCTGCGCGAGCTTTGGCACGAGTATCACGATCTGCTGATCTCGATGAATGTGACCCAAGGCCAGAAGATGCGGACGCTTCTTTGGGACGCGCGCCGCGCGCTTCTGACCGCCGCGCTGGCAGGCTTCGGGCGCGGCATCGGCGAGGTGGGCGCGATCATGATCGTCGGAGGCAACATCGACCATGTCACGCGGGTGTTGACCACGGCCATCGCGCTGGAGACCGGCAAGGGCGAGTTTGCGCTGGCGTTGGCGTTGGGGTTCGTGCTGATCGCGCTGGCGATTGCCGTGAACCTGACCATCCACTGGCTTGGCCAGACCGAACGGGAGGGGCGTTGGTGAGCGAGCTTTTTCCCCTCTCCGTGAAAGGCGCGGTGACACGGCGGCACGGCAAGGTGCTGGTCGGCCCCGTGGACCTCGAACTGGACGGCGCGGGCACCTGCGTCATCCTCGGACCCAACGGGGCAGGGAAGACATCGCTGTTGCGGCTTCTCCATGGTACCGCCCGGCTGCATGCGGGCGAGATCACCTGGGGCTGTGGAACCGAGGCCGCCCGCAATGCGCAGGCCTTCGTCTTTCAGCGCCCGGTCATGCTTAGGCGCAGCGTGGGCGAGAATCTGGCCTATCCGCTAAGGCTGCGCGGTACTCCCCGGACGGAGGCGCGCGCGCGCGCCCGGGACTGGGCGGCGCGTGTCGGGTTATCCGGGCTTTTCGACCGGCAGGCGACGGTGCTGTCAGGCGGCGAGCAACAGAAACTGGCCACCGCGCGCGCCCTGATCGGCGACCCGGGGCTTTTGTTCCTGGACGAACCCACCGCGTCGCTGGACGGGCGCGCGACCCGTGAGATGGAAGAGATACTCGCCAAGGCGCGCGCTAATGGCACGCGGCTTGTGCTGTCGACCCACGATATGGGACAAGCGCGCCGTTTGGCCGATCGGGTGATCTTCCTCCTCGGCGGCAAGGTTCACGAAGAGGGCGCGGCCGAAGGCTTCTTCTCGGCGCCCCGAACCCCCGAAGCCCAGGCCTTTCTGAAAGGAGACATAGTGGAATGATGCGGCGGTTTTTTCTGGCGATGGTGGTGGCGCTCTCGGCGACGGCAGCAACGGCTCAGGACGCGATGAGGATGGCGGTGACGACGTCCTTTCACAATTCCGGACTGGCGGATGTCCTTCTGCCGGTGATCGCCGAAGAGACCGGCGTGGAGGTGCAGCTTCTGGTCGTGGGAACGGGGCAGGCGCTGAAGCTTGGGCAGGCGGGCGATGTCGATGCCATTCTTGTCCACTCCCGCGCCGCCGAAGAGGCTTTCGTTGCTGAGGGCTATGGCACCCACCGGCGCGAGATCATGTACAACGATTTCGTCCTGATCGGGCCCGGCGCAGACCCGGCGGGTGTGGCAGGCGCGGCGACCGCCAGCGAGGGCCTGCAGGCCATCGCGGAAGCGGAGGCGCCCTTTGTCAGCCGGGGCGACGACAGCGGCACGCACAAGAAAGAGCTGGCGCTTTGGCAGGACGCCGGGTTGGCGCCCACCGGCGCTTGGTACAATGCCGTGGGCGCGGGCATGGGAGCGGCGCTCAACACGTGCGTCGGGCTTGATGCCTATATCCTGTCGGACCGGGCAAGCTGGCTGAACTTCGGCAACAAGGGCGCGCATCGCATCTTGTTCGAAGGCGATCCGGTGCTTTTCAACCAATACGCCTATCTGCCGGTGAACCAGGGCCGGCATGCGCACGTGAAGGCGGAGCTTGCGATGAAGCTGGAAACCTGGCTGACATCAGAGCGGGCGGCCGAGTTGATCAATGACTACAAGATCGACGGCGAACCGCTTTTTGTCTTCAACGCCAAGTGAGCGAATTGCGCGCCTCCCGGCGCACGCGATTTTTTGCTTGGGGCGCTGCCCCAAACCCCGGGATATTTCCAGGTCGATGGAAACGAAGCCGCTTTCTTCCTGTTAGAAATACTCCGGGGAGCGCGAGGGGCAGCGCCCCTCGCCAAAGCATCGCGTGCGCCGGGAGGTGCGCAATTGGATCGGTCTCAGGTTTCGCCGATGTCGCCGTGGATGGCGAATTGCTCGAGGCCCGCGTCCTGAGCTTCGATGACGCGGAAGGCTTCGCGCACGCCGGCCTCGGTCAGGTCGCGCGAGACGGTCAGGAGCGTGTTCGGATCGTGCTCGTCGCAGAGCTCGGCCATTTGCGCGATTTCCTCTTTTGCGACCGGCAGCGCGGCCTCGACCGAGGGGGCGTCGTAATAGGTCACGAAGTGCTGGGCGAGAAGGGCGATCAGCGTTTCGACCTCGCTAGCTTCGATGGCCGTGACCGCGACGAAGGTGGCGCGCCCGCCTGTTTCCAGCCCGAACCAGCCGTTGGCGAAGGCCTGGCGCGCCTTGCCTGCCAGATCGCCCTCGGTCCAGTTCGAGAACTCGAAGCCGCCCGAAATGCACCATTCGCCGGTGCGCGCGGGGCTTGCGAAGACGCGCTGGTCGCTTTCGTCGAAATGAATGGCGCGGGCGAGTTTCACGGCCGGTCCTCCAGAAGATCGGTGAGTGGGATAAGATGGGTCGTCTCGTCGTCGCGGAGGAGCATCCCGAAGGCTTCATCGACGCCGAGGAACGTGCCGGAGAGATCGCCGCGCGTGGCCGGCTCGCCGATCCCATGGGCCAGCCCGCGCCACTCGGCCGCGAGCCCGCGTGGTCCCTCGTCTTCCCATCGGGTGATCCAGCCGAGCGTGTGCCGCGCCCAGGCCTCGATCAGGGCGGGCGGCGCGATGTCGGCGCAGCCTTCGGAGAAAAGCGCTGTTTGGTCGGGGGTTGCGCCAGTGTCTTCGTGTTCGGGGATGAGCGGCATCGTCCAGCCGACAACCAGCCAATCGGGCAACGCTTCGGGATCTTCGGTCGAGGCGAGGACGCGGAACCGGCCGCAGGCGGCGCCGTTCACGCGAATGCCACCGTCCCAGTCAAGGTGCACCGCGACCTCGGGCGGTGCCAGCGCGCCAAGGGCGTTTTGCAGGCCAACGCCGCAGAGGGGCAGCATGATCATCGCGTCCCTGAGCGGCACCTCGGGGGCGAAGACCAGCGCGGCCTCGACACGGTCGGCGGCCAGGATGTAGGCGATCAGCCCGGCATCGCAGCCAAGGGCCGCGCGCCGTGCCGCGTGGCCAAGCGCGGCGTCTGTCGCGGCTTCGCCCCACATAAGCGGTGGAAATGTGAGGTCCGCTTCGCTCACGCGGCCCCCTCGGTCACCAGTGTGGCGGCGATGTTCTGAAACGCCTTCGCCTGCGCGCTGTCGGGCTGGCTGACCGTGATCGGCGCGCCGCCGTCTGCCGCCAATCGGATCTGCAGATCGAGCGGGACTTCGGCCAAGAGCGGCACGCCCAGTTTCTGAGCCTCTGCCGCCACGCCGCCATGACCGAAGACATGCTCTTCATGGCCGCAGTTCGAACAGATGTGCGTCGACATGTTTTCGATCATGCCCAGGATCGGCACGTTCAACTGCTGGAACATGTCGATGCCCTTTCGCGCGTCCAGAAGCGCCACGTCCTGCGGCGTCGAGACGATGATCGCGCCCGTGACCTCTGCCTTCTGCGCCAGTGTCATCTGCACATCACCGGTGCCGGGCGGCAGGTCGACCAGAAGCACGTCGAGCGCGCCCCATTGCACCTGCATCATCATCTGCTGAAGCGCGCCCATCAGCATCGGGCCGCGCCAGACGACGGCCTGGTCTTCGTTCGTCATGAGCCCGATCGACATCATCGTGACGCCATGGTTGCGCATCGGCAGGATGATCTTGCCATCGGGGCTGGCCGGCCGTCCGCTGACGCCCAGCATCCGCGGCTGCGAGGGGCCATAGACATCGGCGTCCAGAAGGCCCACGCGCCGCCCCTGCTGGGCCAGCGCACAGGCCAGGTTGGCCGCAACGGTGGATTTGCCGACGCCGCCCTTGCCGCTGGCGATCGCAACGATGCGCTCGACGCCCGGGATCTTCTCGGGCCCCTTGGGCTCGGCCGGTCGACTGGGTTTCAGATCTGGAGGCGCGGCGGGCGCGGTGTGCCCGGTCATCACGATCGAGACCTGCGAGACGCCGTCGAGCTTGGCCAAAGCGGCCTCTGCTTCCGCCTTCACGGCTTCGTAGGCCTGTGCCTGGCTTGGCGGGATTTCCATTACGAAGCGCACGGCGCCGTCGTCGGAAAGATTGAGCGCACGCACGACACCGCTTGCAACGATGTCGCCGCCCGCAACGGGGTCGGTGATCGTCTTCAGGGCCGCGGTCACACTGTCTCTGTCAAGCGCCACGGTCATCAGTCCCCTTTCAATGTTCCGGTGACCTCGTGGGTCATGCCCAGGTCTTCGATGGTCACCACGGCTTTGACGGAATAGGATTTGCCGTCCGTGTCTGCGTTCCTGAGCGCCTCTTCGATGGCCTGCTGCGAGGTCACGCCGACCTGTTTCAGAAACTTGCGCATCGACATGTTGAAATCGTTGCTCATGAGGTTTGTCCTTCGGTGATGTTTGACGAACCGGGCGACGCGTGCCTAGGCTGGGGCCTATGAGACGCTTTGCCGTGATCCTGTTGATGGTGGTGCTGTCCGGGCCGGTCTTGGCCGAGGACAAGCTGGTGCGGGTCCAAGCGCCGCAGGCGCTGATGGACACCGGATTGCTCAAGTTCGCGCTGCCGCGCTTTTCGCTGAAGACCCAGGTGCGCATCGAATATGTACCCGAGGGCGCGGAGGCCGATTTGGTCATCGGCGACACGGGCCGCGCAATCTTTCAGGGGCCGAACCAGGTTTGGAAGATGGATGTCCGAAGCGCCGATCATCCCGGCACCAAGCAACTGGCGGATTGGCTGGCGTCCGACGTGGGCCAGCGCACGATTGCGAGCTATGCGCCTGATGGCACGACGCTGTTTGGTCCGCCGCAGGCAGAGGCCCGCGTGGTGGTCGAGGTGACCTTGGACGGGGATGCCGAGCTTGGGCACAAGGTCAGTCGCGAGAAATGCACTCGCTGCCACGCGGTCGACGAGGCCACGAAAGGATGGGGTATCGGTTCCACACCGTCCTTCGGCGTGCTGCGGTCGCTCCATGACTGGGAGGGACGTTTCGCGGCCTTCTATGCACTGAACCCGCATCCAGCGTTCACGCAGATCGAAGACGTCACCGACCCGTTCCCGATGGATCGACCATCGCCCATCGCGCCCGTCGAACTCACGTTCGACGAGTTGCAGGCGATGCTGGCCTATGTGGCCGCGATGCCTGCCGCCGATCTTGGGAAACCGCTCGACCATCAGTGATCCTTGCGGTCGCTGTAGTAATCATCCGTCGTCCGTGGACGCGGGCGCTCGCCGCTGGCGAACGGGTTGTTTTCGGAATGGAACTGCGCATTGACCCGGCAATCGTCGCACATCTGGATCATCCGAAGCTTTTCGGGATCGGTGAACATCGAATGGCCGGTAAGCTTTTCGGTGATCCGGTCGATGGCGGATTTCGAGCCGAAAAGGCTGCCGCATTCGACACAGGCGAAGGGCTCTTCCTCGTTCAGGACCTCTTGCGACAGCGCAGCCTCGGTCAGGTTCAGCCGCGGCGCGTAAGTGATTGCGTCTTCAGGGCAAATATTGGCGCAATGCCCGCATTGCAGGCAGGCGTCTTCCTGAAAACGAAGCTGCGGTTTGTCCGGGTTGTCGCCGAGCGCGCCCGAGGGGCAGAGCGACACGCAGGAAAGGCAGAGCGTGCAGGCCTCGGTATCGACCAGCACCGCGCCGTAGGGTGCGCCGTCCGGTAGGTCGAGCGCGTCCTTTTCCGGGTGGAGCGCGCGGGCGGCCTGCCGCGTGATCTGGCGGCGGGTGCCCATGGGGCGCACCGGGGTTTCGACCGGGGCCGGGGCGTTGGCGTCGTAAAGCGCATCCGACATGGCGTCGGGGTCGGGCGTGTCGAGGATGGCGATGCGGTCCGCCCCGCCGATGGCCTGGGCAAGGGTGGTCTGGGCGTCGAGTGCGGCGCGGTCGGCGCCGGGTCCGGGCAGCAGCGTCAAATGGGCAAAGCCCGCGGCGAGCGCCGCGATGGCTTCGGCATGACCGAACGCGCCGATGGCCGACATCTCGAGCGGGATCACATCTGACGGAAGCCCGCGCCCGTGGCGGGCTGCGAGGCGGATCATCTCGGCCCCGTGGGCATCGTGCACCAGAAGGCGGGGCGCGGTGCCGCCTGCCTCCAGATATGCCTTGGCCAACGTCTGGACGCGAAGCATCGTCAGATCGACGGGCGGCGCGTCATAGGTGACTGCGCCGGACGGGCAGGCTGCGGAACAAGCGCCGCAGCCCGCGCAGATCATCGGGTCGATGGTCACGTGTTCGCCCGCCGGTGTGATCGCGCCCGTGGGGCAGAGATCGAGGCAGCGCGTGCAGCCCGTCTGCTCGGCCCGTGAATGCGCGCAAAGCGTTTGTTCGACCCTGACGTAAAGTGGTTTTTCGAAGGTGCCGACCATGTGGGACGCGTCCATCACTGCCTTCGCGACCGAGGGCGAGTGGCCGGGATCGGCGCGGAGGTAGCCTTCGCGCTTTTCATGCGCCGGGAAGAGCGGCTGGTCGCCCCTGAGATCCAGAAGGATATCGCATTCGGATTGCCCGCCGTCGCGCGGCTCGCTCAGCGTGAAGCCGCCGCGCCCGCCGGGGTTGATTTGCTGAAGCGCGTCGATCACGACCGAGAACTGGCCGAACGCGCCACCCGCACGGCGCAGTTTGCCGACGATGACGTCATAGTCCCGGGTGTCCGGCAGGTCGTCGGCGCTTTCGATCAGGACAGTCACGCCGAGGTGGTCCTTGAGCTGGTCTGCCGCCGCCAGGGCGACCTCGGCCGGGCCAAGGATCAGGCACAGCCCCTCCGAGATGACATCGACGGTCTTCGCCGGGCGCGCGGGCAACTGCGCCTCGGCCACAAGTGCGGACATTTTGGGCAGTTTGGAGGCCGGATCCGCGCTCCAACCGGCGCGGTCGCGGAGGTCCAGGACGGGCGGAGCGTCGACACCCAACTCGTCGGCCAGAACCTCGAACACACGCGCCTCCTGGGTGCAGCAAAAAATTGCATCGCCCTCCTGAAGTGCGGCAGCGGCCTTGTCGATCTGGGCCGTGCAAAGGGCGGTGCAGGGCTTTCGCACCTCTAGCCCGGTGGTCTGGGCAAGGCCTTCCGAATCCAGCGAAAGGCTGCCCGCACAATCACATGTTATCAGAGACTTAGCCATGTCTTGACCCCCCATTAAAGCGCCCGAAATTCTGGCGTTCGGCGCAGTGCGCGCCATAGGCTAGACACAAATCCACGAATGTCACAATCGCTTTTGCAGTTTGGAAAATTGCCGATTCGATCGACTGAAACAGGCCCGAACGCTGCCGTGATTCGCCGCAGGTGCGAAAGGCTCAAACCCGATTTTTTTGCTCGGATTAGACAAAACGTCCAAATGACCGGTGCGGGGGGCGTGCCAAGGTCCAAATTGACCATTTGCGTCTGCTGGCAGCGATTTCATGCAGAAAGTGCTTTGAATGTACGCAGACTTCGTATGAACTCGAATTAGGGAGCACTTCTGAATGTATCACAATCCGCGGGCGTACAGCGTTTTGCCAATCGGCGTGATTTTGCGCCGTGCGCCCGGTGTGACCAAGTGGCAGAAATGGACATGGACGGCGAGCAGCGTTTTGCCCAACGCAGGGCCTGCCGACTGGCGAGAGTTGCGCCGGGACGGCGAAACCGTCGAGTACCATGCCGATACCGTTCCGCTGGAACTCCATGGCGCCGAGGCCGAGGCGTATTTGCACGAGCTGACGGCGGAAGTGCCTTGCGTCTATGTCGTGATGCGCCTGGGCGCCGGTGAGCGGCCGCTGGACATCGTTCTGGTGACGGCCTCGCCCTATGAAGCGCAAGATTATACCGACAGCGGCGAGGAGATCGTCGAGAAGGTTGCGATGCCGCCCTTGTTGAAGGCGCAGGTGCAGGCCTTCGTCGATGAGTTCTATCAGGAAGAGGAATTCGTCAAACGCAAGCGCGACAAAAAGCGCGTCGATCTGGTGCAGGATGGCATCGGCGATCCGCGCATCGGCAAGGCGGCGGACATTTATGCCTCGCCCGCACAACTGCGGAGGCGGATGCAATGAGCGATTTCTGGTCCCGCCGCCGTGATGCCGTTGCCGAGGAAGCGCGCGCCGAAGAGGCCGCGCTGCAGGCCGAAGAAGCCGCTGCTGCCGAGGCCACGATTGCCGAGAAGAGCGACGAGGACATTCTGGCCGACCTGGACCTGCCCGAGCCCGAGGCGCTGGAGAGCCCCGAGGCGGTGCGCGACTTCCTGGCGTCGGCCGTGCCGCAGCGGCTGAAGACCCGCGCGTTGCGTCAGTTGTGGAAGCTGAACCCGGTGCTGGCCAATCTGGACGGTCTTGTGGACTATGGCGAAGACTTCACCGATGGCGCGACTGTGATCGAGAATTTGCAGACGGCCTATCAGGTGGGCAAGGGCATGCTCAAGCACGTCGAGGCTTTGGCGGCGAACGCGGACGACGCGGAAGGTGATGTTGCCGAGGTCGATGTCGCTGACGAAGACGACGCTGGTGCCGAGGAAGAGCCCACGGTGGCGGTGACCGAAGTCGCAGACGAGGCACCTGAAGTGGTGCAGAGCATCATACCTGACGAAGAGCCAGACGCAGAAATACCGCCCGCACGTCGCCGCATGAGTTTTCAGTTCGAGGCGCAGGCATGAGCGAAGAGATGACCATGACAGCCGAAACGACGCCCGCCATCGCGGAAGAAGACCGGATGCGCGCCGATCTTTACAATTTCCTGGGCGTGATCCTGGCCCGACCGGCGGACGAGTTGATGCTGGCGCAGACGAAATCGCTTTCGGGCGACGAGAGCGAGTTGGGGCAGGCGATTACAACGCTCGCCAAGGTCGCCGCATTGTCGAAGCCGCGCGCAGTGGAATCCGAATACAACAAGCTTTTCATTGGTCTGGGGCGAGGCGAGCTTCTGCCGTATGCGTCCTACTATCTGACCGGCTTCCTGAACGAGAAACCGCTGGCGATCCTGCGCCAGGACATGATCGCCAATGGCATGGCGCGGGCCGACAACGTGTTCGAGCCGGAAGACAATATCGCCAGCCTGATGGAGATGATGGGCGCGATGATCGTCGGCCGGTTCGACAAGCCCGCCGACCTGGAACGGCAGCGGACGTTCTTCAACAAGCATATTGCGCCATGGGCCGCGCATTTCTTTTCCGATCTCGAAGGGGCGAAGAACTCGGTGTTCTACGCGCCTGTCGGCACGCTGGGCCGGCTGTTCATGGAGATCGAGACCGAAGCTTTCCGCCTTGGCGGATAGGTGAAGCCGACTGCGCGCTGGCGCAGTCATGAAGGTGGCGGGTGACCGTCGCGAAACCACAAGCAAAGGAGGCTTGTGACATGGCAGAGAAGGAAACGGTTCGTCGCCGCGACTTTCTGAAAATGGCCGGAACGACGGCGCCCATCGCGGCGGTGGCTGTGACGACCACTGGCACGACCGCCGAAGCGGCGGAGCCGGACCTGTCCCGCGAGACCATGCAGGACACCGCGCATACGCGTGCCTACTTCGACACGGCGCGGTTCTAGCGCCTGACTAAGACGACAGCGCCCGATCCCGGATCGGACGAGGTCATGAGCGGTTCAAGGCGACTGGTTGCGTGAGGCCCGACTGCCAAGAGCCAAGTGAAGTCCAAGCGAGCAGGGGCAATGGCCCCAAGCAAGCAAGGGAGGAAGACAATGCTTAGGAAAAAGACCAACGGGGTAGCGAGACGCCCCCAGCGGACTTCGATCCTGTCCGAGGCGGCGAATGCCTCGGTAGACCGCCGCGCGTTCCTGCGCGGGTCAGGTCTGGCCATCGGCGGTTTGGCAGCGATTGCCGCGACCGGTGGCACCGTCACACAGGCGACTGCGCAATCCGCAGGCGTCGGTGCGGTTGAATTGAAGAAATCCGTTTGTACACACTGCTCGGTCGGCTGCACGGTCGTCGCCGAGGTTTCGGACGGCGTCTGGGTGGGCCAGGAGCCCGGCTGGGACAGCCCGTTCAACCTTGGTGCCCATTGTGCCAAAGGCGCGGCAGTGCGCGAACATGCTCATGGCGAGCGCCGCCTGAAGTACCCGATGAAGAAAGAGGGTGGCGAGTGGAAGCGCATCAGCTGGGAACAGGCGATCGACGAGATCGGCAACGGCATGATGCAGATCCGGGACGAAAGTGGTCCGGACAGCGTCTACTGGCTGGGCTCGGCCAAGCACAACAACGAGCAGGCCTACCTGTTCCGCAAGTTCTACGCTTTCTGGGGGTCGAACAACGGCGACCACCAGGCCCGGATCTGCCATTCCACCACGGTCGCAGGTGTCGCGAACACCTGGGGCTACGGCGCCATGACCAATTCCTACAACGACATCCACAACAGCCAGGCGATCCTGATCATCGGCGG
>JAAUYH010039688.1_pt1 | contig 22433 bp, 13 predicted proteins | sample 7278061 | NCBI WGS metagenome assembly JAAUYH01 (sample SAMN14350203, study PRJNA611818) | marine sediment metagenome | isolation source: surface marine sediment (0.6m) | place: French Polynesia: Moorea | collected 2018-08 | reverse complement strand
GTACCGAATTCTTGAGGGGCCGATGTAACACCAGGACCTATTATAAAGTTAATTATGCACCAGAATTCAGTAATTTCGGAGGATGCGTAGCAGAACTGTTTGTCGGACGAAGAGATAATGCACACAAGAGATACACAACACTTTCGGCTTTATTTTTTCTTCCTTGTTGGCAAAGAAGGGCGTATTCAGACCAAGAAATAGTCGCACCACAAACGATATTCGATTCTACGCATTTTATGATTCCAAATAAGATTCCTAAGTTATTAAGAGATACTTCTCTTTATCTAGAATTTAGATTGCTGTTATGTAACGTAGCCTACAAAAAATATGCTTAATGTGGCGCTCTCTTAGTCGCTTTTCTAATTAAGAATTCTCAAATCGTGGCAATTTTGAGGCATAGGTTTGCATTACGAGTTTAATCCTGGTGCTCGGTCGTAGAAAAATGACCGGCGTCTTTTGAGCATGTGGCCAGTGCGCTTATATTATCGATAAAAGACGTTCCATTAAATAGGAATAGGAGATAGTTGTAATTTTTTGTCGATGTATTGGGCGCGCTGACCGTATGCTAAAGCCCAAGGAACCACCTAGCATTTTATTATTTGATTTGGTTTTGCATAAGTTTCGGATCGTTTTCACCGCAAAAATATATTAGAAATTTTTGACTACTCCAACTACGTAATGCGAGTATCCCAGCAATGTCTTCTCTACTCAGATGATAAGCCGCGTGCTGCGACTTGTTTGTGTCCCAAAAAATCCCCATAGGTACGGCATTAGGCTAGTACGCACCATCTTGTTCTACCTAAGTTTAGTACTAGGCAAATCAGGTGACATATTATACTGAAGACAGAAAAGGCCTATTTTGATTTATTTATCCCTCTTCTCTCCAACTTATTTCAGAATAATTACTAAAATTTTCTTCTGCAGAGCATTTTAATACTATTTGAATCTTTGTACTATGCGCTTCTGGCCAGTACCGCTACGCGAATACTCAGCAAATATGAAATCCATGAATTTAAATTAATTGTTCGAAAACCATTCCTAGAAGAGTTCGAAATGTATAAATAAAAGCTGTAGATTTGTGAAGTACGCGTGTACAGTTTGTTTAATAGCAATGAACAAAAGCCACTGCGACCTCGAATTTTGAAAACGTTCGCATATCTTTTGCACCCGAACTATAAGCCCGGAATCTCGATCTCATATATTCGCCGCAAAAATCAGTCATTTGATTGCCGAAGAGTTTCAAAGAATCGTGTAATTTCAATACTCAAGAACGTCAACAAATGGCGGCTTCGCTCATGCAGCTCAGTCGTTCCCATCGAATACTCCCATTCGTTATAATGCATATACTTCCAATGATGCGCTAAGTAATTACTGTGAAAGAGCAATGCGGTCTATTCTGTGTGCTAACATTTTCTACCTCGCCGGGCTTGGAATCGCCAATTCAACACGTCCATCCACGCCTTGCGCAAACTTAATCGGCTTCTCTGTGTACGCGTAGCGGCTTCGAAGCGTTATTCGCACACGACCCAGACAAGTTGGTGACGAGTTCACACCACTGAATGTGAACGTCTTTTGATTTCCCGGTAACAAGCTCTGGACACCTCTCACCCTCTTTAACTTCATTCCTCTGCAATTGAGTCCGAGATTCAATGGATAGTAGAAAGGAGCTAGGCCAATTTGCTTGATAGTTACGCTCACAGAAATGGTCGACGATGTTTCCTCTGCAGCTGTGACCTTGGTGACCTGGAAATTGTATCCCATATAGGCGTGAGCTCTGCGAGCGTTCGCGAGTTCAGTGCCCGTGTAACCATTGCCCGCGAATGCATCATGGTGCAACATGTAGGTCGCGTGTGTAACGTCGAGGCATTGGAAGAAATCCTGCTTGTGAGACGTGCCTGCGGGATATCCAGGTTCGAAAATTTCTTTTTGCAATTCCGGTCGCGTTTCGCCACCCATCACGCTAGTTTTCCAAAAGTCAGTTTGGCCCTGGTCGGTCACTAGCGGCCAGAAAAACCAGCTCACAGTCTCTCCTCCGTTAGGTTCACCGTCGAGAGTCGAATGAGCGAAGGAGTCGTCATGATAGCCAATACCAGAACCTTTCGCCTGTGACATCGGATAACGCACTTGGATTCTCGTCTTTTTGAAGTATTTTTTGTACCACCCGAACACTAGATTCATCGTTGAATCTGATAAAATACCTTCTTCAGGGTACGTGTGCCATTCACCCCTGCAACGTGATGGTTAGTCAATGCTGTATTCATAAGAGTCGAAGAGAGATTGAAAAGAAGAACGTTCACAACCTACCATTTCCCGAGGAGTCCCATCTGGATGAATGCTACATGCCTGTTCCCATCATATCTAGCAAACGCGGCGATGAATCGTTCCATCGCACTGCGAACCTCAGGGTGGTCGTACATCGGTTGGCCGTTCGCTACCAGACCTTGATCAATCAAGAACTGGGGCATGGCGAGTTCAAGTGAAGGGTAGTGCATGTAGACACGCCAGATCACATGGTTGTGGCGTGCTTTCGCCGCATTAATAGTTTCATCGAGAACATCCCACTTGAATGAATTCGGCCCTGTCATGACGTCATTCAACTTGATGTAATGAAACTCGAGTGAGAAAGGAACGGCGGTAGCAGGGTTGCCGTCATTCCAAGGCGGGCTTGGTAGTAAGCCCTTCATAGGATTTCCAATTGCTGCATTTAGGTTTGCAGATCCGAGAACTTGAGGTGATGTTGTGCTGAAGTAGGTTTGCGCATGGGCAATTCTCAAAGATACGAAAATCAGAAGGTAAACGAAAGTGTGCGTCATGTTGGTGTGAGCTTGAGGTGAATAGAAGGGAATAAACTTGGCTATTTATTCTACAAGCGATCTCCTCGGAAAGGATTGCATGTAGATTCGTGGGCCCTCATAATAAGCAACTGCTTGAAAGGCATTTCCTACAATAGAACAACAAGGAGATCTGAATTGCTGCACTGCTTATCCGCTCATATTTCTGTTTCCCCATAGCCCGTGTCGAATTGGACTGCGGATACTGTGACAAGATCGATTTACTACAAAACGACAACAAGAGTTGCATTGTTGCACAGCTCATTTGCTCATTGCCATGTTTACTTTGTTCACTCGCATGATTCATTGATTGCTCTATTGTGCAGTATACACTTTTCCCGTTTCGGACAGCTTTAAGCTCTATCTCACATCTTTCATTTATCCAGAATTACCTGAATGTTTGAGATCGGACTCAAAAACAACTGCATGCACTAGTATTTCTCTTCCTTCACAAATATCAATTTACGGTACCCTACACTTCAATCCTTGGAGCTTTCTTTCGGTGATTGCTTGTTCGCCTCATTGAATGAGATCCAAAATCGAACTCAAATTCTAGGCATCTGCCTCATAATTGTGCAACCAGTTTCAAACCAAAATTGTGATGCGGTACAACCAATGCATTCCATGAAATTTTGAGATTCGGACGTAATTCATTCCTTTTGCTGGCAGATTTCCGCAAAGAGCTTCAGTTGTCTGAAACGAGTTCAAGTTTGGATCCACAATATCAAGAACAAGTCTAAAATAATCCCCGTTTTCGAAAATATCTCATCTACTTGTTGTAGAATAATCATGCACATCTGTCCATTTTGAATGCGATACAATGCAAGAACTTCTGCACAATACATTCAAGACAATTCCCTTAATTGCTTTTGCACGGAATAGTAAATTTGATGAGAACCAGATAACAAGGATGAACTTATCCACTTTTTCCAACAATGCTCACTTCCCGAGCGCTTCTGAAGTATTGTCTCCCGAAATGCTTTGAAACATCGATGCTCAATTAAGTTACGAGAACGAAAACGTCCCGATCCATATTTTGCCTTGTGGACTTGCACAAGCAGATAGTGGAAAACTGAGCGTTTTTTACGCCATGAATCCTATTTCTTGACCTGCAAGTGTATTGACGGTAAACTCCGTTGTTCTGTATCCTACGCATAGATTCACGAATGGTGGGCCTGTTTTTTAATCCAAACTCCGGCATGGTGCAACTTTAGGAAACTACAAGCCGCAGCTCGGCTGTAATCATTGATTGGTAAAATATATCCCAAAAAATACACTCTTGAAAGCATATTTCCTCCGAATCGATCGGGAAGTCGAGAAACTAGTTCAAATCAACAACTTAATCTTCCATGGCAGAACTTGTAATCGATTCTCAAAGAAATGAACAGCAGCAATCGAGCGCAACTACCCACAAAACGTAAAATACGTCATCATATCTGAGATTTTCGAGGAGTTTTTTCCAATTAGTAAAGAGTACAGCGCGTGGCGTAGTTTTTCTTTTTTTGTGACCTCGATTTACCTGGATCTGACTTACGCAAGTAAAAAGTAAAGGACATCGCACCCGCTGCTTCTATATCTCGCATTTATCAAACAGCTTTGTCAGGTTTTTTCCGAATTTGCATTGAAGCAGTTACCTTCTTGAAACGTGCTTTCATGATTAAAGGCTTCCGCAGCAACAGAATTATACGCTCGCCATTCATCAACCACAAATGCACTACATTCACAAATAATTGTGCCATAAACATGACTATGTTGGAACAGATGCATTCTGACTTGCGGCTAACAAAGTACAAGAACAACAGCTAAATTCAACTCAGATGTGTTCAGAAAACACAGAATTCAAGTTATAGAGATTCATACCATAGTTCTATAGCATATTTGCGGTAAATGGCACTCAAAATGGTCCATTATCTATTTTTTTTAGTTTTCTTTCTCAACGAAAACCGGAGAATAAAACTCAATAAGAACTCGTTCTGTAAAACTAATAGAAACTGTGTAACTCAATTCTCACTTTGAATCATTTAATATTTCTTTGACGATTTTGCATCGTCTATCTAATAAGATCATTGGGTTTTCAATTTTCAAACTATTCTTATTCCTGAGTAAGTAACATTATTTAATATTCGCTACACAAAATTCATTAATCAACGGCATATTGCTCGAGAACAAATAAATTTCTTGCAGTGATTGTTTTCCAAAGTTGTTTTCGATCTAATATTGCTTATCAATCACGTCGAGTCCAAAACGAAAATCTCAATAGATGCAGGATCTCCATAGGATGTTCGAAGATCTACGGCAAGATCGCCCCAGAGTTTGGTTCTTTACTCAGACTATCGCGAGTAAGAACAATCTTCTGCTAAGATTTCAAAAATCTAATAATGCAATACGAAGACATATTATACCACTAATTCAAAATCAAAATTCAAGAGTAACAATGAAGTGAAGCACTGGGAAACTTCTCGAATGCACGGAAGATTTCCATGCCATCAAGTTCCGAAGACAGACAATTGGTCATACAACCTGCGACGCTCGCCTTGTTCGCATGTTCTATGCGTTTGGTTCATTGACAATGTAAATGAAATTCGGAAAAAGCGATCTTTAGTACTATGATCTGAGCTATTTAAGCACCAATTAAGCTTTTCGGGTTGTAGGTTTTCAAGTTCATTACTATTTTACTAACCATAAATTCAATAAAACAGAATGTAATTATTTTGAATACCAGTCAACTGAATGCTAAGTAGTAGTAGACCAGATTCTGGATGCAGTTGTAGCGATAGATATTTCTTATTTCTATTTTTTAATTATGAAGGACTGATATTAGGTAGATAGATACATATTTTTCAAATTATTGAGCACCCTGGGCTTCAAGAGTTGATCACGGCATGTCAAGTCGCAGTTGTTTTGGCTTTTCCATTCTTTTCCGAAATCGAGTGTGGTCTTTAGCTTTAGCAACCGTTCGTAAACATCTGTCATCAACAGACAGAGATTAATAAACAACGCACTGGCCATTCTTTAATCGAGCTTTCAGAAAGCTTGTAGATATTACAGACGGGATTCAGTCATGTAAATTTTAATGAGTAGCTCAAATAACTGAGAATACGACAAATGTACAATCAATTTTACAACTTTCTAAAGCTTTCGAGATTCAGCATTAACAATAATTGTTCTGATGAACTGAATCATTCAGTACTTCGACCACTAGTCGTTTACTCACATCAACGCAAGATCTAAACTGTATTCAACTGTGCTTGCTTTGTATCCAGATTAACATTTTGACGTAATCCCAAGTTTCAAGGCATGTTTCCCATCAAAATAATCTATTTTGTTGTAGTGTACTGGTACGGTTATCATAGCTCTTGTATGTCCAAAAAAAATTTAGAAGCAGCTGCATTATGTTCACTGAACAGAATCGGGATTCAGAATTCGTATCTGGAGTTGTGTTCGAGAAATCCAAGGTTAACTAGTCGCTTTTCGTACCTAACTCAATTTTAATTTTAAACCGCAAGAGAACCATAACAAAAAGCAATATGGAAATGAAACATTTATTTCCATGAATCAATTATGAAATGGAAAAACATAAATTAAGTAGAAACAGATAAAACCTATATTTTAGAAACAGAAATATTAGACTCCAATCAAACAATGGGTGGCTGGGATAGTTGTCCACGGTGGCAATCTCAGACAAATGATTCACCGATTATAGCCGTACACATTCGTGAGTACAGATTTCACTTGCCCGACTTGCCTACGATTTCTCTAATTTGAGAAGTCACATTCTCTCTGCAACTCACAGTCGTGTTTGAGAGTGCTCGAAATGGCGTTGGGTCGCGTCACAGACAATGAATCAGGGCGGATGACAATCGTCGAACGCATCAACTACCTCTATTACGAGGTTTTGATTCGCATCTACATCTTCGTTTTCCGATGTATCTCATTCATTCACCAGGTATGTTTGTGTTTCACTCCCACTCTGTGATTGAGTCTGACCAGGCCAAAATGTTCTATATGTGTTCTGTTTAACAGAAACTGTTGATGTTCAGTACAAGTAAGAATGTGCGCGTTGCTTTGGTGATTGGGGACGGCGTAGCGGAAGGCATCGGAGACCAATTTTCGTATGCAGGCCTCTCACAGCGTCTCCAAAAGTTGTTCGATGGACCTCGGCACGACACCAAACTGTCACAGACATGGCACGTTTTCACCGCGGGTCGGCTATATTCTACGTCGAAGGACTGGCTTCCAGGTGGAAAACTGCTGGAAAATGCGCTGATACACGGACCCTACGCACGTGCCGGTATAGTTGCGTATGTCGTGGGCTCGCACGAAGACGCACGGGACGGTAAAAATGGCGCAGACAATGTGGCTCGCACCGCAGAAGCAGCGGCGCGGTTAGGGAAGCACATTGTTGTGTGCGCGTTTCCGAACTTCGCGGAGCCGGGCACGAACGAGCATGTACGAAATCGGGAGCGCACGAAACTGTTGCATGAGGCGTTGGTCGCGGCGAAGGAGCGGCTAGAAGGATGTGACGGCGCGGGTACGATTACGTGGGACGTCAATATTGACAAGGTTTTGATGAGGCGTGGGGACGTGATTCGAGTGGAAAATAACTTTACCACGCTGAACGCCTTCGGTTACCGCGCTTTCGCACGTGAACTATTCGACGAGTTGGCCCTAGCCGCGAAGAAAGTCGAATGGGCATACTGGAAGTCCGTGTTGAATAAATAAATGAGGTGTGAAGGGGAAGAACGTTTTTCGAGTCCTCGGCTATGGTACCTTCCTTCTGCAACGCTTGAGTCAGTTTAATGCTCCTCCCAATATTAGCCGGTAGGGTTCAGTCGATTGTTATTGTATCACTATTCGCCACTCGACAAGCACCGAATATGACGGCCATCACTTCATGTCTCGCATCATTTTGGAGAACTTGGCGCCACCAGCGGTACGGCCTGCACCTGAACCACCACCGCCGCCACGAGCCGCAGCAAGAATCGCTTCGAGGGAGTTTGATGACGCCTGACTCTTTCCAGTTTTGGGGACACCTGGTGAAGGAGTGTTATTAGCACGGGGTGTACGTGCAGCAGCAAGAATGGCGTCGAGAGAAGTAGAAGGCTGTTGGGCCACCTGTGTTTTAGGAGCACGCGCCGATTCAACCACCTTTCGAGCCTCTGCACCGCCAGCAACAAATTCGGTGCTCTTGATTCGACCAGCCGTGCCATCGGCATCCGGCGCGACTACAGGCGCGGAGGAGGCGGCATCCAGCAAGGTAGTAACTCGTGCCAATCTTTCGCTAAGTGCAGCAAGTCGAGCTGCTAATTGCTGAATCTCTAGCTCTCTGGCTTGTGCCGTTCGCTTGAGCGCGCGCTGCTCATCGGTGTCGCCCGCGACAATCGCGGGCACGCGACGGCGACGCGCGGCGGCACTACTGTTTTTGGCGGTCTCTTCCGCTTTCAGTGCCGATTTCCTCGCCGCCGCACGGCCCTCCTTCGATACCTCGGGGCCGGGTGCATCCACAGCACTCACGAACCTCTGGCGCGGTGCTTCCACGGGGACGCCCTCGAACCGATTCCTGATATCGTTTACTCTCGACCGCATAGCCATCGCGATTGCAAATCTCAGGGTGGTGCCGAAACACCACAGCACATTCGCTAATCGGCCGGATGGAAGTACAGTACGCTAGGGCAGCACAAAGTGTCCCACAAACGCAAGGGAGTTACGGTCAGGCTGGATCGAGTGTGAGTACTTTAGATCAACGAAATCCCCTGACAGTTTAAAATTGTTTTTACTTTGGATCGGCAAATGACAAGCATTGCCATGCGATTGGCCATCGTATCTCTTCCCTTTTTCGGTTCAGGTTGCAACCCACAACGACACCAGCACATAGCGAATCGTCCATCCCACAAACTTCCCCATTATCCAACTCGTGTAGTACAGTACGTCCTCAAGTCAATGTGAATAAGCTAGAGACTGTCCAAGCGCACTCACATTTTGTCCAAGCGTGCGGAGACGTCGTTCAGTGCGGTTAGGGCTTCGTTGAGTGATTTCTTGATTTCCACAACTCGTTGGCGAAGCTGTATTTTCTCGGTCGTTTTCTCCATACGGCCGTTCCCGCCGTTTATCACGGTTTCCTTGGCGATTTCACGCAGCGACATCTTGCTCCTCAGCTCGTTCTCCTTGTTCGCGCCGCTCCCCTCGTCTGCGTTGCACGGACGGTAGGCGGACGAGATCTTGGCCAGCTCCTGATTCGCCGCCTTCTCGGATGACGCCATCGCCTCGAACTTGTTCACCACGTCCAGCGTCTTGCGTCTCGTCGGCATGCCAGAATCCAGCGATGCCGTCTTGCTGAATACATCGCCAGCGTCCGCGTTGCTAGCGCGCTTCTCCCATATCTTCTTCACATGTGACGCCATGCTTGATACTCTTCGGTCGTTTGGTTGTTGTTTTCGGTTCCGATGAGTGTCGGGAAAAATGTGGCACGGCGGAGCAGTTGAGTTTTGAAATACAAGTATTTATTGAGTTTTATCTTGAGCCCGACTCAATGTTGAATAAGCCAATGTGAATTTTGATTAGTGAGTTGCGAATTGTTAGCCCATAAAAATGCTGAAATCGGAACATGAGTACGACATTGAATGCCTACTTGTACTCATGTTCTACCCTAAAAGTGCTCCAGAATACCTAACAAGGAATGAATAGATTACTGCTCGTACTCTTGTGCGGGGCGCTAAAAAAACTACCAACAAGCACGAGCGGACCTCTTCCATTCTTAAATTTGATTATTATTTGGGACCACTCCCCTTTTGAAATTTTGATCCGCGCTTTTTGGGTCGGTCGGTCGCAATTTCTGGGTGAGCATTCGTACGTGGGTGCGACTTCGCCGATGCCCTTGCTCGCAACTCAGGCGGCGGACGAAGACGAATAGCGCATCATGTCAACGCCGATGCGCGACGTGAGACGATTGCCGTTCAGTCAGCGCGATTCCGATGGGACATCGCGACGGTACTCACTGCGTCAATCGGTCCTGCCGCCATCGCCGTACACGCCCTTCTCCGGCCGTCGCTCCGGCACATTGCCGCCTGGCACACCGCAGGTCGAGCCCAACAACCCGTTCGGTGAGAGCAACATGACGCCGCGCTCGAACTACAATCCATCCGCGCCGACCCCCGGCCACTTCTCCGCGGACGAGTTCGTCCGGTCTAAACTCGATTCCAATATCCGCGAGACCACAGTCAACCTGCTGAGCACCCTGAGCTCCAGAGTGAAGGACGAGGACAAGCCGAAGTTTCTGCTCGATGGAATACGCGACGAGTTGCGCAAACAAACAAAAGTGGCCGAGTCGTTCCTGAATGATCGTTCCGCACATCCGCACATTCGACGCGAGCTCGAAAACGCGCTGGTTGCGCTGCGGAGCGAGCTTGCGTCGTGGGATCTTGTCGATGCGTTATGGCGTTCCACCGATTACCGTACTCGTGACCTTACTTCCGGTCGGCTAGCGTTGGATAGATTGGATCAGACGATCATTGACAAGACGCCCGGCGTCGAGAAGTGCCATCGCATCGCGGGATGGCTAGAATCATTGGCGGGTGATGAGTTGGACCGAGCCGGAGGCCCGCGTCTCAAGCCGCTCGACGACCCAGCGTATCGATGTGCGTATACCGCACAAGCGAAGGGCGTGCAAGCAATCAGCATGGATTACTCGATTCAGGATGGCATAAAGCTGGATGAGACGGAATTGAAAGCAGACGAACGTATTTGCCGCGAGCTCTTCAAATTGTTGCGAGCCGGTCGCATTTCCGAGGCGGAAAGTATCTGCCGTGCTGTTGGCCAGCCGTGGCGTGCCGCGATTCTAGCGGGCGGCAAGAACTGTTCCGCACTTGCTGCGGATGGCAAGAAAGGTGGTGCACGTCGCGTGTGGCGGAAAGCGGTCGCGAAGAGGGCCCAAAGCGGACAGAAACTTCCAGTGCATGAGCGTGCCTTGTACGGGGTGTTGGCTGGTGTGAAGGAACCAGCTCTTGCGGTCTCGACAGACTATGAAAGCCGTGCGTGGGTCCATTTTATCACAGCCATTGACAATACATGTGAGAAGGCGCTCTTATCCACTACTGATGGAAGTGGGATCTCGGACGAGGCTGTGATTCAAATGTTCGATGAATGCGACGGTGCTGGGGATGGCCATCCGAGTGTTCCGGCGGAAGTGCTGGGTGGTGTTCGGAAAGTTCGTGCGTATCTTGCCCTTGGGCGCGACATGTCCGCGCACCACGCGGTGGAATTGCTGTCAGCTCTCGGAAACCTCGCGCACGACGGACTGCGATATAACTTGGAATGGGTTTGTCGCCTTGTTTCTAATATGGCGCTGTATCTGAAACTGGACAATCTGGCTGCGGTTGCAGTGGAAGACCAAGGCGCGATGGACAACTTCGAATCTGCAATGTCCGCTTACGCACGCCTTGTTATCAATAAGGAGAGGGAAGAAGAGGAGCGAGCGGAACGAACAAACCAAATCAGAGAGGTGCGGCCGCTGGTGAGCGAGCTTGCGGCTTGGCAACTATCGGAGCTCGAGAATAATACTTATATCGTGCGCGAGTATTCTGTTCTACTGTACAATGCGCTTCGCAATGACTTGCGCCACGAACGGGCGGAGCGGAAACGTGTTGGAACACCGCTTCGTGAGATCAGTGAGCGACGTGAGCGTTGTCTTGAAAAAGCAGGGGCTTGCTTCGACCGTGAGACATTGGACAAGTTGGTCATCCATGTCGTGGACTATGTTTGGGACAGATGCATGTATGATTCCGGTCACAGCATTGGTGATGGGCTTGTTGATGAAGTGACTGAGGAAGACGAGTTGATTATCCGTTCAATTGACCTACTGATGTTTCCCTCGTTCCCCAACCACGAGCAGGCGACGATTCGTGCTACGGTCGCTGCCAGGCGGTTCTTCCTGCAGGGGAAGCATACTGCGGCAAAGTCACTCATCGAATGGTTCCCCAAGGATGAAATCGAAGATGAACCGCTGAGTATCATGCCGACCCGTGAGCTGGACGCATGGCGAGAGTACATGAACGCTAAAATCGCTTTCCATAGGTGGCAGGACTACTACTTCGGCCATCAACCTGCGGCATTGCCAGACGCAATCCGTCTGGCAGCGTCGGCCGAGAAAGGCTCGTATTCTTACGAAGTACAGGCCGCGGCCACTGTACAATTGGAGAAGCATGAAGAAGAAGTAAGGTTATTTGCGCGAACCGCAGAACAGCTGCGCGATGTGGCGAAGACACAACTGCAAAAGGCTCTTTTATTCGACAGTGGGTGGATGCGTGCGGTAGCGACGGAGGTTGAAGATATAGAGTTGGAGCTAGACGAAGCAGGTAGAGAAGTCCATGAGCAGCGCCGCATAGAAATGCGTGCTGTGAGGCGTTCGGCTGTACCTGAACTTGTTTGGCTACTGCATCGTGTGCTACATGAAAGTGGATTGTACAACGAGGCAGTGGAAGTGGCGGTTCTCGTCGCGGGCGACGCATGCAAATTGTACGAATGCTTTGGGAAGGCGGAGTTGAAGGCATTACTGGCGCGTGTCGCGGAGAGCTCGATTCTTCTGGCGGATGCAGTGATTAAGTCAGGTGCCACTTCTAGGCCGTATAGAGGTTTATTCTTTGAAGAGTTTTAACAAAATGAACGAATCAACCACATGCCACACTAAATCTTCTCTTGCCCGTCCGCTTAGTTATGAGGTTTTAACACAAACACCACCGCACTATCTCAGATTCACCGAGTGGGGGCACACATCGCGGAGCATAAACACCAAGGGGGTTCACAACAAAAAGTTAAAAAGTAAGCCAAGAATCACGACCGCGTTACACAATCAACTGAACTGCACATTCCCGTCGTCATGAACGAATTCGTCTGCGTTTGCCAACAAGGTCCACTATTGCCGCAATCAGCACAGCCTAGACACGCAGCACCTGAGCGACGTTGTCGTGAGTGATAGCCAGCCAATCGGGGAAGGAAGAGGCCCATTGTAGATTACTGATAGGCGCCATGGCGTTGTAAGTGAGTGATGCATTCTCGATGCGCTTCGGGACCGCGGAAATGTCCCAGATGAGCGCCTGGCAGCCGTCGCCCGCGGACGCGAGGTGCGTGGCAAGGTGCGGCGCCCAGCTCACCGCGTTCACGTTGCCGGGCGCGGGCGTGGCGCGGTGCTCCAGCTTCGCGACGGGCACGGCGGGCACGCGGATGTCGAGGATGATCACCTGCGACGCGTCCATCATGATGGTGCCCAAGTAGTTCGGATCGATGTTGTTCCATCGCAGCCGTAGTAGTGGCGTCATGTCGGCGCATTCGTAGATGATGGTACTGTGCTCGAGTTGCCGCAAGTCGAACAGGCGCACACTGCCGTCCGCACCCACGCTCGCGAACACATTGATGCCCCGCACCGCGAACGCGAAGTCGTACACCTCCTTATCGTGCGCGATGAGCTGCTTTTTCAGTTGTTGCGTGTTCACGTCCCACACCGAGCACGTGGTGTCGATGGAGGACGTGCCCACGAGGCTGGGATCCTGCTCGTTCCAATCGAAGGACGTGAGCGGCGCGCAGAACTCCGAGTGCTTGTTGTTGTTCAGCAAACACTTCAGCTTCGGGGTGCCCTCGTCATCCAGCTCCCACAGGCGCAGGAAGTCGCCCGTGGTGCCGATGAGGTCGGTGTGCGTGCCGTGGGGGTCGGGGATCCAGTCGATTTTCGTGGTGGGGTAGGGGTGGTCGAACGTGCTCTTGAACGCCAGCGATTCCGGGTTGTGCTGCAGCACCTCGACCTTGTTCGAGTACTCCTCCACGAAGCTGCCTATCGCCAGCCGCGGCCCCTTGTCGCGCCGCCGGCTCCACGCCAATCCGTACAGCGGCCACTTGGCTCGGTACTCCAGAATCTCCGACGTCGTCGTGTGCGCCATGCTAGCCGGACGCGCGTAGTGCGCACAGCTCCTCGCGCTGCACGACAGGAATCGGTAAAGAGAAACCGTGGCCCAGCCGGAAACACGGCGTTTCCATTTCCACCTGATCGTTTGATCACCCCAATGGTACAGCTAGACAATCTCCGCCCATCGCCCGTCGGCCATAGCCAAAGATGCGCCTGACCTTCGCGGCGGCTCGGGTCGTGCTACCGAGACAGCGGTGGCGGCCAACGAATCGGCGCTGGAAGTGCACACTCGGCAATACCGATGAGAAGCGGATCGTGTTCCTGGGCACTCCAGAGGTGGCGGCGGAAAGTTTGCACCAACTTATTATTAATGCGCCTTCCGTGAACGCCCGCGTTGTTTCCGTGGTGACACGGCCACCTGCACCCAAGGGCCGGTCTCGCACGCTGTCACCATCACCGGTGCGTGTTACAGCGGAGGATCACGGCGTACCCGTTCTCACCCCACGCACCGCGAAAGACGACGGCTTCCTCAGCACGCTCGCCGACTTGCAGCCGGATTTGTGCATTACCGCCGCGTACGGCTGTATCCTACCGCAACGATTTCTCGACCTACCACGGCATGGCACGCTGAACATTCACCCCTCGCTTCTGCCGCGATGGCGTGGCGCCGCACCCGTCCCGCGCGCACTCGAAGCGGGCGATGCCGAAACCGGGGTGAGTGTCGCGTTCACGCAACTCGCGCTAGACGCAGGCCCCGTGTTGGCGCAACGTCGCGTCACGCCAGGACCGGACGAGACCGCGCCCGAACTGCTCGCACGCCTATGCGCCTTGGGCACTGAAGCGCTGCTCGACAGCCTTCCCTCGGTGTGGGACGGAACCGCCGTCGCACAGCCGCAAGACGAGTCTGGCGTGACCTATGCACGCAAGCTCAGCAAGGACGAGGCGCGCCTAACGTTCGTCGAGAACGCGTGCATCGTGCACAACAAGGTGCGCGCGTTCGCGGGGTGGCCGGGCACGTGGGCCGACTTCGCGGTCGGGGAGGAGCTGGCTGAGCTGCGCCTGAAGGTGATCCGCACGTCGGTGCTGCGCGAGCAGGGCGGCATGTGCCTGGGCGTGCACGACGTGAAGTTCCACGACGAGCTGGAGTGCCTGCGCGTGACGTGCGACGACGGCAGCGTGGTCGGCATCCACGAGGTGCAGCCCGCTGGGAAGAAGGCGATGACTGCGCGCGCGTTCTGGAATGGCATGAGGACGAGTCGCTTCGAACGCAAGCGCGTGCCCCATTAGCCGTGAGTAAACCGCAATCCTGGATAGTTTGACCGATTAATCTTTAACGCTTACCTGTTCAGTTCTGTCCACTCCTGCTCGGCATCACACACGTAACACGACTTCCATAACTATGTTTCTTGTCAGAATCTTTTTCGCACAGCACCGTGGTTGCTTACCACTTACCTTAGGCACCTCGCGTCACGCAGAACCCAGCCTTCACGTCTACACTTTCCGTCAGTATTCTCACATGGGCGGCGGTGGGGGTGGCGGTGGCGCATCCTCGACGGGTGGTGGTGGAGGCGGAGGTGGGATGTCTGCAGGCGGTGGAGGTGGCGTGGCATCGCCAGGTGGGGGCGGGGGAAAGGAGTAGGTCGGTGGGGGTGGCACGTGAGGTGTCGAATAAGTTCGTGCCTGAGTCTGCTGCTGGTGCGCGTAGTTGGGATGAGCGGCAGGTCTTGCTGACATCCACGAAGGCGTGCCAGGTGCAGCTGTAGAATACCGGCCTTGCGACGGAGGCCCACCATTCGTGTTTCCGCCAGAAAAACGCCGGTAAGATTGGGCTGCACCGGGAATAGAACCTGGGTGAGGAAGCGGAACTTCGTTCGGAGGAGGGTGTGGGCGCGTTGCAAATGCATTCGGCTCGAGCCAGGGGTATTGCACACCTGCCCCATTGGTAGGATTTAGCGCGGCCGTGCTACCACCAATCGCACCGATGAGGTTCTGGAAATCGCCCTCGAGTTCTTGGTTCGTCGGCGCGGAGGCGCGCCCGGCAGCGCCGCCTTGGAAGTTGAAACGGTCCCGGTCGTGGTCGCGGAATGTGCCGTTGAGCTGCGCCAGCTCGCGCAACTGCGCCTGCTTGTGGTCGTTCAGCTCGTCGGGGCGCGGCTTGATGATGTCGAGAATCTTCTTCTTGCACTTCTCGATTCGCTCCTTCGCGTCCAAACCCTCGGCAGTAATCAGCACGTGAAGCTGTTCGTCGTAATCTGCATAATGCGCAGGTACTCTGGCACGCCCGTCTTTTACGCTTCCCTTCCCTCGTATCGCCACGCGACACATGAACTCCTTCTCCAACCTCTTCTGCGTCTTTCCGCGGGGTCCGAGAATTAGCCCTATGTAGTTGACCGTCCCTTCCTTCTCTTTCGGGATTATCAGCTTCTCCACGATTTTCGGCGGTCGCATCCCGATGGGCGGTCGGAACGATGGTTCCAGTTCGCGCAGTCGTGTCACCAACTTGTACCGTTCCGCTTCCAGTTTCTCACGTGCTCGGTCAAGTCGGGTGTTGATGCGTTTGCCTCTGGTGTCGTAGCGCGGGGGTGGCGAAGGCGAACGACATAGCTCGTGCACGGGGATTTGTCCGGTCGCTAGTGCGCGCGATATACGATCCAGTCTGCCCCTCAAGTTCTGCACTTCCACCACCCGTTCGTCCACTGGCTCCCATCGGCGGCGGCGGCGGCGCTTGTTAATCGGCGACCCGGAATGCGAGCCACCATTCATGGCGGAACTTCCTCGCGCGCCGTACGGTTGCATTGCGTGTGACAGCGCGGCGTTCAGGGGCTGGGGCAAAAGTGTCGAAAAAGTTGGGCCTGCTCCTGTCTGGTTGTCGGCAGGGCAAAGCAGGGAAGGCTTGGAATCGTCGGTCTACTAGCACGCAAAAATAAACAAATTTTATAGGAAATATTGACACCTGTTGTTTGCACCCTCCCCTGCATCGCCGGCATCCCGAAATTTGAGCTGAAGCGACGGTATGCGAAACCGAGACATGGCGTTTGTGAGCTCTGTTGCTACAGCCGGCCGTCGGGCGCCGTCTCTTTTTTCTGCGTCTTCCGTGGCGTTAAATTTTTTGCCTAAAGTCAGATTCAATCAATTGCGATGTTGCGCGGCACCGGCATCACTTTCGAACGAACCACTCCCGCAATCTCGGCTTGGCAATGCTATGAAATCTGGCGAAACGCAATGTGAGAAATTTATTATTTCCAGTGATGAAGAGGGTGAACGGTTAGACAAAGTTCTTGCTGCGCGATTCGAACGGAGTCGGTCCTATTTTCATGATTTATTAGTCGATGGTGGGGTAGAAATCAATGGCAGTGTGAAGGATGTGAATAAGAAGCGAAAGGTTGTTAGCGGCGAGACTGTTCGTGTGTTTTTAAGAGTACCGGAACGCGAACGACCGCTGCAAGGCGAAGATATACCGCTATCGGTTTTGTATGAAGATGACCATTTGGCTGTGATAAACAAACCGGCGGGCTTGGTCGTGCATCCGGCTCCTGGAAACTGGAGTGGAACATTGGCACATGCAATCGCACACCGATATGGGATTTTGGACAATCCGGACATCATTGACGCACAACGCGCCGGTATTGTTCATCGACTCGACAAAGATACAACTGGCGTGATTGCGATTGCTCGCACGCGTGAGGCGCATGAAGCGCTTTCTGAATTATTTGCTGCGCGCGAAGTGCATAAGGAATATCTGACTGTGACAGTGGGAAATCCATCGGCAAGTGGAACACAAGGAGGAGTGGTAGAAGCACCTATCGGACGCGACAAATCCAACCGACTGAAAATGGCAATCGTTGAGGAAGAGTATGGAGGGAAGCCTGCCAAATCTACTTACGAAGTGCTTGGTCGTGATAGCCGTGGATTGCTGCATGTTGTTCGTGTTCGTATTCTGACCGGTCGTACCCATCAGGTTCGTGTACATATGCGACACCTTCGAGCGCCTGTTCTCGGTGATTCGCTCTATGGTGCATTGGATGTTAATCGACGTTTTCGAACCGCTGCACAACGACCCATGCTACACGCTCTCACTCTCGCATTTCAACACCCCATAACAGGGGAAGATATCTCGGTCACAGCACCGTTACCTGATGATATGCAGTCGCTCATTGAGCGTGCAATAGACCCGAAGCTAATCGCTAGACATCCGGATTGGGGAAATGTCGTCACTAGCTAAATGAGGGATTCTCTGAAGGGATGATATTTCTAATGGAATTTGATACGGGTCTACAATAAGGATTATGAATATTCCTCCGGGTATGGCTTGACCTCGTCTTGCCTATGACGAGATATCTCGAAGTGTTCGGTCAGCGTTTGCAGTTAAACTGTCTACTAGTTTGGGCTTTCCAAGTGCAGCCATGACGGAACTAATACTCCGATGTCAAGCGAATTCTGCGGGTTAATCGTTCTGGGTGGTTTGCTCATTGATTTAAACTGGTTGCGGGATTGTTAGAGCGCTACTTTTGCGGTTTTGGTTGCGGAGTGGGTCCTTCTGAAACAATCTCAAATAGTTCAGTCCAGAACTGTGTTCTGTACGTATGTTCTCGTCCTTATCGCCTCCGATAGGGAATGGGGCTACGAGTTCCGTACGGATGATGACTCCGTCTACGATGAACCGTACTGCCGGTGGATTTCCTACGGCACTCGCCAATATAGTTAAGCCATCAGGAAACTCATAAAGGCGCACCAGTTTGCATTCTGCGCCGACAATCCCTTGTCGACTTTTTCTTCTTGCTGGGCTTTGAATTCTTCTGTTTAGACTTCTTCATCTTCTTCTTGCTTTTTTCGATTTCTTCATCTTGTTCCACTTTATTTTGTTGGATTTCTTTTTCCTTTTTGATTTCGGAGACTTGTTCTTTTTCGATTTCTTTCTCTTCCCACCGACACTTCTTCTTTTTTCACTCCATCCTCTTCGGACTCATGCATTCCAGCACTGTAGCTGCTCCGTACACGTTCGGACACAGTTCAATCCCACACACCCCTCTTGTTTTAGTCATCGCCTTAGACCTTTTATTCTTATTTCTGGAATTAAACTTCCGCTTCTTCATGTTCTTCACATCTTTCCCACCCTTGACACTCGTCTCAAAGCAAGTGAAGTGAAACGCGTGTTCCTCACGCGCCGCAAAGCTATCACGCTGCTCCACCAGGATTAACGCAAAGTCACACAAATCTATGTTGATGCCTATTCATAGTCCATAGCACGAACGCCTCGCTTCCTCGCTTCCCCGGTTCCACACAGTGACCGGAGCGTGCTGATTGTATTGCCACGACGTCGAGGCAACGCTTGGACCACCACAATTATCCGTCTGCAGTGGCCCACGTCGAAAATGTCTTTCGTCGAACAGCTTGTTATCTGTCTTTGGTTGTATCATGAATCCATGCTCCGCAGCCATTCCGATCAACAGGCCCCACAGAAAGAATATCATCCGCACCATTGTGGTGTCTTTCGCTTAAGGAGTTTCTTCCTTCCATGTTGGGTCGGTTCACAGCTTTATGGGGTAATAGAGAGAGACGGAGAGATGTAGAGAAGCGCCTGGGGCGGGAAACGAAAACTGGAAGAATTGGTGCGTTTCCCGGTTATAGGAAAAACTTGGTTGATGTCCTCTGCTTCTGACGATCCTCACGGCTTGATGATATTGGCAGATGCCGTAGGAAAGCCGCCAGCTGTACGTTTCAGCGTGTACGGAATCATCATCCCCCACGGAACGCGTCGCACCGTTCTATACCGCAGGCAATAAGGATAGGATATTCAATAGGTGAAACCTTTCGATTGGAAGGCTAGTACGCATTGAGGCACTTCTGAATCGACATGGGTACCGCGTGAACGTTCGATTTGTTTGAACATGTGTTCATTGATGTTGAACTTGTGGCTCAATGATGAAGATGTGAGCGCCTTCGACAGTGCTGTTCAAAGCCTATTTATTCGAGTAAAAATGATGAATCAACGTGATTCAACTGTTGCCGAGAGACAAGTGAGAAACTTTCATTGAATCACTATACCGGAACGTCACTAGCGAACGATTTTTCCTGCAAAACCTTCATCGGCCCATTGGCTCAAATGAAAACTGATTGTTTCTAGTCCCGCATTAGCAGAACCAGACAAAACCCAAAGAATTCGCACTAGTTCTAAGCTAGCATCTTTCATATCGTGACCCGCAAATTGTACAGAAACAGCTGTTTGCTACCATCACTACTGTGACGCCATCGACTTTCTTCATCCCCTCGTTCGACATTATCGTGCCAGTCTCAACCTGCAAGTGTTCGTGAAAAGTTCGGCCGTCATTGTAAAACGCCACCCTCTTCAATTCTTTCAGCATACTCGTAGTCTACAACGCGCCTAAGTTGTCTTCAGAGAGCAATAATTTATTCTCTCATTATTGCGTGTACCAATATGGAGGCGTTCATCTCGAACCAGGAATTTGCTGAGCAATAGCCCATGGCGTGGCGTTGGGTCCTTTGTGGAAATGATTCGCAAGGGAGGAAAGGGGGAATCTGGCCATGTTGTTGCTCTGATTATGTCTTTCATCAGAAGCTTCACACAAATCTCCCTAGTGGCGTTCTCAGGTAATCATTTCAGACCAGAGACTGTCAAAAATATATTCTGGTATCGCAAATTAGAATTATTCTGCAACTTGATTGTTCTATCGACCCGATATTGTATTCCATGACATTTTGCTTATGTATAAGATTGAAGAATTATTCTAGAAAAATCATAGTCAGCCACCATTGGATCTGATGTTTGTATTACCCATTTCGAATTCGTGCGAATGAGTCTCTTCGATCGCTGGACATACACTTGGAGATAGGCGACAAAACATATTGCCTTCAAATTTGGGAATTCAGATGTTCCCCTACATCAATTCAAGCCGGTGGTCTGTGGAAGATGTCAATCGTGCAATTTTAGATCGAGACAAAACAGCTGATAAAATGCTAGACTGCCGAATAATTGATTCCGACGAAGAATAAAGATATTCCCTATTATCTAGAAAAGAATAATTTATTCTACGTACCTTATTGTCTGCATCAGATATTCCAGTCATGACGATTCTTCCAGAATAAAATGGGAATAAATTATTGTCAGTCTCTGTTTTGGACGTTCCTCTCTTCAGCGCCCACATCAGTTAAATTATTCCCTAGAGTAAATTCCTCGATCAGCCTCGAAACTTCATTCTTTATTTTACAAACTGCGCAATTATAACAAGTGAATGTTGAAAGACACACGGCATAACGCCAAAATAATCATCACTGTCGTAGTTTTGGTTGGAACACTCCTTCTAATCACAACGAGGTCCCAAGCTCTGGTTTGGCTGTGATTAGGAAATTGGGAAGATAATTGCTTGTGCACCGAGGCGCTCGCAACAACTGTCGCCGAGGCGATAATAACACTAGAGTAGAGAGAGAAAACTTTGTTTTGTTGCACGAATATTACTAACTCCGGCTACCGCCCTCGCGACTGCGCGTCAGGCTGGTGTAGCTTTGAGTTGTTGTAATATTCGACGATGTGTTTATTTTGTCCGACGACAGTTAAGTATATAGAAATCAGATGATGTAATTGCTAATCAATTACATTAGGCTGCATTTAATTAATTAAATACTAAATTCTAATTTTCTAATTTTGACAATCACAAGATCATTAAGAATATCGCATACATCACCGGGCAATAAATTATCCGAAATAATTGTGGCAGTTTAGAAGTACAGGGTGATCGCCATACTTAGTCTGATACCGCCTTCGGACGGTTGAAATAGTCTGCGTTTCAATGTACCAGGTTACACATTTCGCCTTCTGTTGCCTTGTAAACGCTAATAATCCATTTTCACGAATTGTCGCATAAATTCTTTAACTTCAACCATACATACATACATACATACATACATATATATATGAGATATACTATAAAACTTGAGAAGTGAGCTTATTACTTTTCGTAAAAATAAAACAAAAATCTTCTTGAATATTTCGATGGGCCATGATTAAAATGTGCCCTATATTTTATGCTCACGCTGTATATCTATACTTGTGGTGATAACATGATCGCAAAGTCCGGCAAATGGAGCGATATGTTACACTTACCAACTGGTTAACCAAAAATGAAAATTCCAGACTGCAAAGCTCATATCTAACCCGTTTATTTTGATAGCTTATATAGTTGTCAGACAAAAAGAGTGAACAGATGTGCGGAAAACCGCCTGGAGTATGATAAAAGGGATTTAATGCAGTAACTTGAAATTGCATAAGCGTATGAAATGAAATAAAATTTGGACGATATACTCAGTCATTGATCAGGAATATTCTCAATGTAGAACTTCTTCCGTAAAGTAGAAAGGCTGGAGAGATTTCTTTTTTTGGATCGCAACTACTGAAAATGGAAGTTCTTCTTCACTATTCACCTAATGGACTTACGAGCGGAATGGGACTTGGAACTTCAAAATTCTTTTCATTATCATTATAATTATTCTTGATTGTTAATTTACTGCGCCATGAGCTCTGTTTAAATTAATTTAGGTATATTAGTGGCGCTGATTAGAAGTCTATACTGACTGAGTGAACTTTTCCGCTATCAGAATGATTTACTTATAAAAATGCTTAAGCAATGTTTTGTCCTTTTGTATTTGATTGAGAAAATATCGGAGTATTCCAATTTGATATTTTTAGTCATGCCTTT